>JACCDN010406681.1_pt1 | contig 27948 bp, 25 predicted proteins | sample 7441691 | NCBI WGS metagenome assembly JACCDN01 (sample SAMN15323439, study PRJNA562643) | freshwater metagenome | isolation source: river surface water | place: USA:Blue River Watershed | collected 2017-08-16 | reverse complement strand
CAGACCACAAAGATTATTTACACCGTTCTGGTCGTACTGCTCGTGCGGGAGAAGCCGGTGCTGTTGTAACTCTCGCGACAACAAAGCAACAAAAATCTGTTGGTGGACTAACTTCACGCGCGGGTGTAACGCCAAAATTTGTCGGCGTTAAGCCTTTGGATCAGGATTTGATGCGAATTACCGGGGCTCAGGAACCTTCGGGTATTCCTTACGTCGCGCCAATTGTTGAGAACAAAGGTCCAAATCGTGGCTCTAGAAAACCCCGTCCGAATTCAAAAGATCGAAGAAGTCGTAAACGTTAAACGTTTTGGGCAATCTCATCGTTTCGCAACTTCCTAAACTTTACCTTCGTAATTACTAGGAGATTTTGGATTTTTCCAAAGAACACAGTGGTAGAAGTTTTACTGAAATGTTGCTTGCGTATTAGTTGTTTTTCCTTCAATACCTCGAAGATGTGACGACTGGATACACCATTCGGTTCGATTTCTGCCATCAGCCTATCTATTCTCAAGGCGGCTCCGTGTTTGATGAAATTTAAGACATAATCAAAATCCGCGCACACTTTAAAATCTGTATTAAATCTCAATTCAGGTTTTGATGAAAAATCAAAAAGCATCGACTGGTGGCATCCACCTCTAATATTCAATGAAAATTTCTCAGCGGATACTTTAGCGGAACGTTTTACAAAGATTCGCTTAGTTCCTGCTTCGAAATAGGAGTAGCCACCAATAAGCAGACTGCATCTGCGTTCTGAGATAATTTTAAATGTTTCGCTTAATATGTTTTCGGAAGCGAATTTATCGCCACCATTCATAAACCACACATACTTTGTTTTTACGTTATCCAAAGCCAAATTCATCGCTTCATATATACCAAGTTTTTGCTGGATCAATAAAGTAAATCTTTCATCACGTTCAGTTATTTGCTTAACCTCAACGTAAGAATCATCATCTCTGCTTGGCAAAACGATCAAGCATTTCCAAAATTGAAAATTTTGAACCATCAAGCTTTCGATTGTCGATTTTATGCCAGAAAGATCATTTTTTGAGATTGTAACGACCGACAGCATTTTCTCCGAATCCGAGAGCAAAATAACTATCTCCTTTATTTCAATTGCGATGCGGAGTGAATATACTCATTAAATGGTCTCCATCGCAATTGTTACGAATTCGCTATCTGGTGGGGGTGCTGAGCGCTCAATGAATCTAATTGCAAACGCATTGTATGAGAGAAAACTAGATATATGTTTGGTTGCACTTAACGATGGGCCTGAAGATTTAATTCAACTTAAAGTTCCAGTGATTGAAATAAGGCGCAAGTGGAGGGGTTCTCTTGGAGATTCCGTTACCTCCATTTTTAGATTCTTTAGCGAGATTAGAAGAATTCGACCGGAAGTCGCCATAATCAACTGTGATTTACCAGAATTATTCTCACTTTTTATTCCAATGAATATCAAGATAATTTGCGTAGAACACACAACAAATCCATGGAGGGGCAGAAAATATCTGGGCCGGTTGGTCAGAAGTTATCTTAAATTTAGAGGATCGATCTGGATAAGAGTTTCGGATCACATAAACTCCTGGCCGAAATCAATAAAATTCCAAGAAACCATCCCAAACCCCATCCCGCTTTTCTCGGAATTCCAGCCAGGTGAATCATTAGAATCTTTTCAGAGATTGGTTTATGTTGGGCGACTATCTGCTGAGAAGAATCCTAAATTCCTAATTGAAATCGGACAGCGATTGAATCTGGATGTCTTATTTGTTGGCGATGGGATTCAAATGCCTGAACTACAAAATCAGGCTATGAATAACGAAATTCGTACAGAATTCTTAGGGCATGTTCTTGATCCGTGGTCGCATATCAGAAGTGATGATCTGCTCGTTATTCCGTCTGAATATGAAGGCGATGGTTTGGTTGTGTTGGAGGCCTTATCAAGGGGAATACCATTTGTTCTCTCTAGAATTCCTGCTTTTTTAAGATTTAATTTCCCTGATACAAATTACTTTGGTTCAGCGGAAGAATTTATTGAAAAATTTAAATTAGTTAGTAATAGTCCAGATTTACTAATTCCCTCGGAAGATTTAGCACATTCCTTGCTTTCGGAACGAAGTCTTGAATCTGTAGCCCATAAATGGATCCAGTTAATAAATAGAGCCTTAGATGCCCATTAACTTAGCTTGCTTATCAAAATCAGGAACTTGCCCCCTAACATCCTCGAAAGTTCCAGATGCTTCAATTCGTCCATTATTTAAATAAACCACTAGATCTGCATCCCTTACGGTTGAAAGACGATGGGCAATTATTACCAAGGTTGAGGTGCCTCGTAGCTCCTTTATCGAATTGGTTATTTCATTTTCGGTTTCAGCGTCCAGGGCGCTAGTTGCTTCATCCAAAACAAGGAATTTAGGATTAGTAAATACGGCACGAGCGATACCTAGGCGCTGTTTTTGCCCTCCACTAAGTATGTGTCCATGTTCTCCTATAACCGTATCTAGGCCCCGAGGTAAGGATTGGACAAATTTCATGAGGTTCGCGACTTTGAGAGACTCGATGATTTTGCTGTCATAGATTAATTCTTGTTTATATCCTAAAAGAATGTTTTCTCTAACAGTGCCGTTAATTACGACTACCTCTTGTGGAACGTACGATAACGCGCCAGGCCATTTAGTTACTGAATCTAATGGTGAACTTCCAGAAATGATAATTGAACCAGATGTTGGTGCGAGTGCGCCTAAAATCAAATCCACTAAAGTTGTCTTACCAGAACCAGATGGTCCAACTATCGCAAGAACTTTTCCAACAGGAAGCTCGAGATTAAGATTCTTAATGATTTCTTCTTCGCTCTTGGAATAGGTAAAAGTCAAATTAATTATCGATAAATTCGCTTCAAATTCTGCGTGTGTGAAAACCGGTGAATCCGATACATTTTCTAGGGCTTTAGAATCCTTTATTTCCTCCATCAATTCTATAGTGGGCGCCGCTGATCCGAGTGCGTTTTTGACTGTTATAAAACCCTGCTGAAGCCTCAATAAAGCCGGTGCTATTCGAGTGCCTGCTGCCAGAAAAACTGCAAGGGTAGCTACTGCATGTGATGCGTCTTGAACGAAAAATTGAAAAGCAGAGATTAGTAACGCACCAATAACTACCGCGGATTCCATCACGTACTTACTTATATTTGGCATAAAAGCTACCTCGGCCAAGGTTTCCGCGTGATCCATCCTTAATTTACTTATTTCGGTTACGTAGAACTGTCGGCGGTTGAGCGAAACTGCCTCACGATAAGTCCGCAGCACCTCGGTAATTTTTTCATTTGCGGTGATTGTAAGTTTAGAATCGTTAAGTCCAAGCTCCATTGCCCGTATGTGGAGAATTTTATACAAGACGAAACCGATTACAGCAAAGCCAATAAATGCAAATGCTGCGACAAGCGGGTCTACTAATATTAAGCCACTTGCCATTACAAGCAACAAGGCCAAATCTGAAATAATCAATATCGATGTGCCAACTATAGATATCGTAATTATCGTTACACCGTGGGTTACACCAAAGAGATTCTGTTGCAGACTTCGGTGATGAATTTGGTCAAGGTTTCTACTCAATAATTTAGAAATTAGATTAGACGAGATAGCTGCTCCTCTTCGGCTCAGAAAGAGCAAAATTCTTCGTGTAAAGAATACGGAGAGCGCGGTTCGAAGAACCAATATGAAAGCGGCAGCAATTCCTAAGAACATGACCTGAGTTTGAAAACTAAAGCTAGTAAGCCCTAGAAAGTTTATTAGGTCGGCAATTTTTCCGGTCGGTTCTTCTGACTGAACTCCCCTCACTGCCAAAGTTCCGAGAACGCCAATTGTTGCAACACCAAGTAAGTCAAGACCACCAAGAAAAATTTGTACGGTTATGACTGCCAGAATTTTTCGTTTATCACTACGCGTTAAGAGAGTTAACACTCTTCTGAAGTTTGAATCACGCAGGTTTGGAAACAACATCCCGGAATACCTTCGTAAAGTCGTTCGGAATCTAATTTTGTCCAACTTTATACATCCTCGCGTGATCATTGGAATTTGCCTTATTCTATGTCCAAAATTTGTAATTTACAGATAACCAGCAGGAATTTTGGGCGTAAATGAGCCCAAAGGGCTTTGATTGTAATTAAATAACTATAATTAGGGAATGCTGGAAAAGTTAAAGTGTGATTTCGCCCGGTATCCATTTCGAAGAAACGGATTTTGGGCGCTTAAATTATTTTTTTCTTCACCCGGGCTTAGTTCCGTTTTTATATATCGTATTCAGCAATTTTTATTCCAAAAGAATCGGTTGTTTCTCTCGTATTTTTTCCATCGAATTAATTTGAATTTCCACTCAATAGATATCGTCCCCGGTGCTGAAATTGGTGCGGGTCTCAGAATTGATCATCCCGTTGGGATTGTGATTGGAAGCAGGGTAGTCATTGGCGAAAACTGCACCATTCTTCATGGTGTTACCTTGGGAACTAGGTTTTTACGTTCAGAGCAATATGACAATGAATTTCCAATTGTCGGGGATGACGTCAATATCGGCTGCAATTCAACAATCATTGGAAAGGTTGTAATTGGTTCTCGCGTGAATATTGGCGCTCATTCTTTAGTAATTAAGAGCGTTCCAGCAGACATGACGGTTACAGGGGTTTACCGATGAGTAATTATCTTGAAAATTTGAGAGCAAGGCTAAGAGTTCTTGCGAGTCCTCATTATTATCATAGGAGATCATCATGGTTGCTTTTCGTAAGTAACTTTCTTCAGTTTTTGGGATTTCTTAAGACAAAAAGGCCAGATAGAAATTCGTTGAATGAGTTGAAGAAGCTCAAGAACTCCAAAATTGGGAGAACTGCACTCGTTCTGGCGTCGGGACCATCAGCTGATGGATTGAATCATGACTTCTTGGAGCATTTTGTTGATGATGTATTAGTAATCAATGGATTTAATAAGCTAAAAATCGCAGATAAAATTAAGCCTGTTTTTTATGGTTTAAGTGATCCTGCACACCTGAAAGACCTGTCAGGAAAACAAGAATCTGAACGCCAAGATTTGCTTACTTACGTGAAAAAAGTCGGTGCTACCTTATTTCTTCCTCATAGCGCTTACGAGAGCAAATTTTTTAATGAGTTTAAGTGTCTTTTTTTCGATGACCGAGAGTTAACTTTTTTCAACAATTCAATAAATCCAACAAAACCGCGAGGTTACGGTTCCACAACGATTTACAAGATGCTCGCTTTAGCTTGCTTTTTGAATTACGATAAAATCTATATTCTTGGGATTGATAACACGAATTTTTATAATTATCGGGGCACTCCTGACAACCGAATTATAGATGTTGGCTTGAATACAGCAGAAAGTAGTGATTCCTCGCGCTCATCATTTATCTCTGAGTATGAAACAGAGTTCACATCAGGCATAGCTGGAAGAATGCAGAGCTACTCACATCTTTTTGGTGATCTTAACAAATTCCCGAAAAATAAAATCATAAATTTGGATCCAAATTCATTGCTTGATGTTTTTCCCAAATTGCTAGATTAAGGCTTTTGTTTTCCCAATATCTCAGCAAACATAAAATCTTCTTCCGTGTCTATATCGATTGAAGATTTGAAATCCATTTCAAATGCTAATGCCTTATCCTTATCAAATATGAATTTTGATGAAATAAGTTCTGTGATCTTGTATATGTAGATTGCACCATTTGGATATAGTCTCTTTGGTATTTCCTGCCGTCTTGAATTTGAGTGTTGAGAATAAGCCGACAGCATTCCATCCGAATCAGCAACAAGCATCCATTCTGGGTATTCCTGGCATTCTCTTACTGAAATAAGTGCTTTAGTTTTCATCAACTGGAAAGCACTGAAGGCCTTTTTAATGTGTTCGCCATTCCGCAATGGACTGGTAGGTTGTAAATAGAAAATATTTTCAAAATTTGTTCGATTGCTTAATATGTTTTCTATGACTGCCGATGCTGGGGTTTCATCGGTAGCAAGGTGTTCTGGACGCACATCAACGAAGACGTCATATTGTGAAGCAACCTCAATTATTGCCTCGTCATTCGTGGATACGACAATTTCGTCTATTACGCCACTTTCTAATGCCGCTTCAATAGTCCACACAATCATCGGCTTCCCGTTGAAAGTCTTCAAATTCTTGCCAGGCAAGCCTTTAGATCCTTTTCTTGCCGGTATCAGAGCTATGTTTCTTTTCAAAGGTTTATCAACTTTTCTCTCTTTTGAATCATCTTACTTTCCCTTGATTAGCGTTATGGCTTAAACTGTGGGCATGTCTTGGCAAACTCTCATAATTAGCGATTCAGCCACATTACGGGAAGCAATGGCCAATATAGATAAATCTGGTTTGCAAACTTCATTTATTTGTACTTCTGATAATACTCTTATCGGTTCCCTATCTGACGGCGACATTCGAAGAGCTTTTCTAGCGGGAGCTGCACTTGAAGATTTAGCTTACAAATATGCCAATTTAAATCCTGTATATGTGAACAGCCTCGATGATCAGTGGAAAGCTACCGAGGCGATGGATCGCCTAGCGATTAAGTGCATACCAGTAGTTATTGATAAAAAAATTGTCCACGTATTTTCCAAGGTATGGCGCGCGCCGAAAGAGGAATCTACAGCGGCTGCGCTGATCATGGCCGGTGGTCGCGGTGAACGCCTAAAACCGCTAACAGATGTGATTCCGAAGCCTTTGGTAAAAGTTGCGGGTAAACCACTTATAGAAATTCTAGTTGAGAGATTAGTTGGCGATGGGATTGTTGATATTTGGATTTCTGTTCACTATTTAAGTCAGCAAATTGTTGAATACCTGGGGGATGGTTCTAATTATGGGGCGAGCATAAACTATTTATTTGAAGATTCTCCTTTGGGAACTGCGGGAGCATACTTGCTACTGCCAGCAAGCATTCGGCGAGATTCCGTAGTTATCTGCAATGCAGACCTACTGAACACAGTCAGTTTCTCTGATTTGATTTCAGCGCACAAAACTTCTGGGTGTATGGCAACAATAGGTGTTATTGAACATCTCACAAAGATTCCATTCGGCGTCGTAAAAGTAAATGAAGGTAAGGCAATTAAAATTCTGGAAAAGCCCAACATACACAATTATGTGAGTGCTGGTATTGGAGTATTTGAAGAATCGGCTTTTGCTTCATTTTTGGTAAATAAACCCCTTAACGTCACTGACATTTACACAAGACTGATTGATGAGAGTAAGCCAATAAATGTTTTCCAAATTAATGGGTATTGGCAAGACCTTGGGACTTCGGAGAGTTTAAAGGTAGCTACATCCGATGTCGAAGAGTTAAACAAATAAGATGACTTTTAGGATAATCGCTAGATTAGATGTTAAGCCACCAAATCTAGTGAAAGGCATTCATTTAGAGGGCTTTAGAAAGTTGGGTGATCCCTCTAAATTTGCACTTCGCTACTATCACGAAGGTGCTGATGAACTTTCATATCAAGATGTGGTAGCAAGTCTGTATGGCAGAAACTCTATTCGAGATCTTGTGTCAAAAACAGCCCAAGAAGTTTTTATACCAATTACGGTCGGTGGGGGCATAAAAAGTGTCGAAGATGCAGATAAATTAATCCGATCTGGTGCGGATAAAATATCTTTGAATACGGCCGCCGTGCTTAACCCTTTGTTGATCGGATCCCTAGAGAAGGTTTTTGGGAGGCAGGCAATTGTCTTGACTGTTGAAGCGAAGGAATTCGCGCCGGATAAGTATTTAGTTATGACGGATAGCGGCCGAGAGCACAGCGGAATAGAAGTTTGTGATTGGGTAAGGACAGCGTCGAGTTATGGAGTCGGCGAGATTTTACTAACTTCGATAGACTTTGAGGGCACCCGAAAAGGATTTGACTTAAATTTGTTGCAGAAAGTGCGAGAGGTTACCGATTTGCCAATCATTATGCATGGTGGCGCCGGCAACCTCAAAGATGTTTTATTGGCTGCGAATAATGGTGCCGATGGGGTAGCTGTCGCTTCGATTCTACACTTTGAAATAAACAACATTTTGGAAATCAAGCGATTCTTAAATGATAATCAGGTTGAAGTTAGAATATGAAGTTAACTGTTGTTGATTACGGAGTCGGAAATCTTTTCAGTGTAAAACAGGCGCTACGCAAACTTAATTTTGAATTTGTCTGCGATGAAGACGGTGGTTTAATAAATAATTCTGATTTATTAATTGTTCCAGGCGTTGCAGCATTTGGAACAGGTTTAGCTAATTTAGCACTAACTCTTCAAAAGAATCAGATCACAGATTTCCACGCGCGAGGTAAGCCCATAATTGGATTGTGCTTGGGAGCGCAAATGTTTTTCGAAAGTAGTACTGAAGCAAAAGATATTCCCGGGCTATCGCTGATTAAGGGAAAAGTTGTGGATCTAAATCATGAGATCTGTCGAGTGCCAAAGCAAGGTTGGAGCCGTGTTAGATTCGGTGAAAACGGCCTATTTAGTGAGTTTTCTGAAAAGTATTTCTACTTTTCTCATTCATATAAAATGCTGCCCGGCGGTGAAGATGTATCTATTGGAATGACATCATACGGAAAAGAATCCATTGTTGCCGTCTATAACGATGCCAACTTATTAGGGGTTCAATTCCATCCTGAAAGAAGCGGCCCGGACGGTCTGGCCTTTCTAGAAAAGGCTATTGATACGGCTAGAATTTGGGCATGAGCTCTAATCCTGAGAATTTAGAAGTTTATTATGGACTTCCAAGGGATGTGCAATATTGCAAAAAGTGCGTTATTTCGAATCAACGACCAAATAGCGCAGTTGAGTATTCTCACCACAGAGATTCGCTTAAATCTACAATATCTTTCGGTGATGACGGGATTTGCGACGCTTGTAGATTTGCAGAAAAGAAAACGACTGAAATAAACTGGGAAGATCGCGAACAACAACTGTTCGAGCTCGCGAAGAAATCTCAATCTTCACCGTCTAAATATAATTGCTTAGTTCCGGGCTCCGGAGGTAAAGACAGTTTTTATCAAGCTCACGTCTTGAAAAATAAATATGGTTTCAGGCCTTTAACTGTTACATGGGCACCACATGAATACACAACATGGGGATGGCAAAATTTCCAATCATGGATCCATGCTGGTTTCGATAATATGTTAATTACCCCGAATGGTCAGATTCACAGACTCTTAACGCGCCTCGCTGTTGATAATCTGTTTCACCCGTTTCAACCATTTATGCTTGGTCAAAAAGGTATGGCGCCAAAGATGGCCGCTACATTAGGAATACCTCTTATTTTCTATGGGGAAAACGAAGCTGAGTATGGAAACCCGATCGCCGATTCTGAGAAAGCGGAACGCGATTATCAATATTTTAGTTCGTCTTCTGATGATGAGATTATGCTCAGTGGGGTGTCACTGTCAGAATTGATTCATAAATTCGGTATCGAAAAATATGAATTGCAACAATATCTGCCCGCGAATCCATCCGAACTCAAAGAAAAAAATGTCCAAGTTCATTATTTGGGGTACTACCTGCAGTGGCACCCACAATCGGCTTACTACTACGCCGTTGAAAATGGTGGGTTTATTCCCTCACCTGAAAGAACTCCGGGGACCTACAGTAAATATAACTCCATAGACGACAAAATTGATGATCTTCACTACTGGACTACTTTTGTAAAGTTTGGAATCGGTAGAGCAACTTACGATGCCGCTCAAGAAATCAGAAATGGTGATATTTCTCGCGAGGAAGGGGTCTCTTTAGTCCATAAGTTTGACGGAGAATGGCCAGAGAGATTCGAAGCGGACCTAATGAAATATTTGTCGGTTGACTTAAGACTTGGTAAGCAGTGCCTTTCAAACTTTGAAAATCCAGAAATGACGAAGGAGCTTTTCTTGAAGACGGCTGACAAATTTAGAAGTCCGCATCTATGGAATAAAGCATCGGATGGCTGGATCCTCAGACATAGCGTTCAATAAACCATGAAGGAAATTGTTATTGCTGGATCAGGTTATATGGCCGAAGAATATTTGAAAGCCATCAGTTTTTTGCCAAATTTAAAAGTAGCAGCGATCGTCAGCAGAAATCCCATTTCGGCAAAAGATTTGGCTGAAAAGTATGGAATTGGCTATGTAGCCCTCAATATTAAAGATGCGGCGTTGAAAACAAAGGCGGACTGTTTGATTATTTGTGTAAGCGAATTATCAACAGAGGAAGTAGTGAATTCTGCCGTGGATTTTCCATGGACCATTTTAATTGAAAAACCAGTGGGAATTAATCATGATCAAGCACGAAGAATAGTTGAGTCCTGTGGTGAAAGAAACGACGTCTACATTGCACTAAACCGTCGACATTATGGCGCAACGCGTGAAATATTGAATGATTTATCGAAAACGAATGGAAATCGTTTTATAACTCTTACCGATCAACAAGATCAGATTGCCGCACTTAATGCAGGACAACCAGCATTGGTTGTAGATAACTGGATGTATGCCAATTCAATCCATATTATTGACTATGTAAATATTTTTGCAAGAGGCAACTTAATTAAATTGATAAAAAATAGGGTTCAACTTGACGATCTTGCATACGTAATTTCCGCCGATTTAGAATTTGATAGTGGGGATTACGTAAAATATTTGGCTTATTGGAATACCCCAGCAAAATGGTCAGTAGAAATAAATGTCGGCGATAAGCATTGGCAAGCTAAACCACTGGAAAAATCTAGAAAATTACTTCTGGGCAAAAGAGATTTTTCCGATTTTCCGGATCATGCCGCCGACATTCAGGCAAAACCGGGACTCATCTCGATGTTAATTGCTTTGGAGCAACAATTGTCCGGTAAAGAATTTCAGTTAACCTCGATCCAAGAAGGACTTCAAACAATGAAGTTGATTGAGGGTATATATGCAAACTGAGCGTCGGCAGAGGGTCGGAATCGTAGGTTTGGGCCGTATGGGCCAAAATCATATACGTGCAGCAATAAGTTTGAATATGCAAGTAACGAGAATTTTTGACTTAAATTCTGAGTCGATAACACATTCTTTGCAGTTAATTGGAGAAGATGGAGTGGAAGCATTCACGTCGGTTGAATCTTTCTACAAAGATATTGCTAATTATGTGGATTTACTAATTATTGCAACCACTGCTTCGTCGCACTTTACATATCTCAAATTGGGAATAACTTCTAATGTAAAAAAAATACTTTGTGAAAAACCCGTGGTAAATTCAGTATCACAAATCCATGAAATTCAGGATTTGATAAAGACGCATAATGTAGAAGTCGCCGTTAATCACCAAATGAGATTCATTCCCCTTTACACAGAGGTGATTGCACTGCAATCCAAATATAAAATGCAAAACTTAGTATCGATGATCGTATCAGCAGCTAATTTCGGTTTGGGAATGAACGTAACTCATTTTTTTGAAGCTTTTAGATTCATCTCGGGTGGAGAAATCGATAAAATATCAGGACACTTAGAGTCAGAATTACTCACAAATCCTCGAGGACCCGAGTATGTTGACTATGCAGGCAGCGTCTTTGGGGTGAATAAACGAAACCAAAAATTCTTCGCAGATTTTTCATCTAATGCTGGACATGGTGTGGTGGTTATCTACAATTTTGAAAAAGGAAAAGTCATAGTTGATGAAATTCAGGGAGCAGTGAAAGTACTTGTACGAGAAGACTCAGACATGGAATTGCCTTCAAATAGATATGGTTCTCAAACGCGCGAATTTCTTTTTAACATTAAGCCTGCTGACTCATTAGCTCCAACAGCTTCTGTAATTAACTCCTTGGTCTTTGGAAAAAGCTATCCTGATTTCGAGATTGGTTCCCAGGCGGTTCGTATCGCTCTTGCGGCAATATATTCTTCCGCGAATGGAAATATTCTTATTTCTCCGAATGATGAGCAGATTGTGAATATCCCTGAAGTTAAGTGGGCCTAATTTATTCAATAAATGAATTTTGTTTGGGCGATCGGCTTTGAAATGCTTAGTAATTGAATCAGGACTTCGGATTACTCGGAAGATTTATCAGACGATTTTTATATTCATCTACTCGGCTTAAATCCATTTTGGGAAATTTACTAAGGTGTTTTAAATTTGATAAAGGTTCCCAAATTGGTCTTGTCATTATGCCTGAATCATTTGTTAAATCCAAAATTTCATCACGCAAGTTTGAAGTACTTGAGGGGAGAATTATCGTTTGCAACCAGTAATTGCTTCTTGCGAAACTAGGTTCTTCCATCATATGAAGTTCAGGAAATTTTGCGAACTCTACCTTGTATTGCTCAAGAAGTTTCCTTTTTCTATCAATTTTATACTCTAGCTGCTCTAGCTGAGCCAAACCAAGAGCCGCATTTAGATTTGGCATTCTGTAATTGAAGCCAACTGTGTCATGAATAAACTCCCATTTACTAGGGAGTTTCGCTGTGGTGCTCAAATGTCTTGCTCTATGTGCCAGATTAGCTTGATCAGTAAGAATCGCGCCGCCACCCCCGGTGGTTATGGTTTTATTTCCGTTGAAACTTAGAACACCCATGGAACCAAATGTTCCTGTGTGCTTTCCACTGTAAAAACTTCCCATGGATTCTGCGGCATCTTCAATCACAATTAAATTAAACTGATGTGCAACTTCAATAATTTCTTCAATTTTGGATGGGTGACCAAAAGTGTGCATAACAATTATGGCACCGATCCTTCTTTTGGTAAATTTGTTGACAGGTAGCCCTGTTTTAAATTCCACAATTTCTGTTAAGTACTCCCTGAGTTTATCAGGATCGATTCCGAAGGATTCGGTTTCACAATCGACAAAGTTTGGTACCGCTCCACAATACATCACGGCATTTGCAGTTGCGGCAAAAGTTAGAGCGGGAACAATCACTTCATTGTTTTCTAAAATCCCGGAAAGAAGTAGCGATATGTGTAATCCACTTGTACCGCTGTTCACGGATATAACGAATTTAGAACCTGTATATTCTTTGAGTTTATCCTCAAATTTTTCTATGTAAGGTCCGGTTGAAGAAACATAGGTAGACTCGATCGCATCTGTTAAATACTTTATCTCGTTTCCGTTGAAGATCGGTTCGTGAAGTCCAATGATTTCCGCTCCGACAACATTTCGCAAAGAGTTTAAGAATTGGTCTGCTGTGTAAGATATTGCAATTTTTTCTGTCATAAGTTGTACAAATCGTGTTTGTATCGTTCTAAATTTGATGGAATTGAAAACCATGCAACAGTTTCTTTAAGTCCTTTTTCGAATCCTGACTTCCCAGAATACTTTGGCATCCAATCAATAAGTTGACTGGCTTTTGAATTATCAGCCCAAAGCCTTTCAACTTCAGATTTTTCGGGCCTTAGGCGGCTCACCTCTGAAATTATTGAAATTTCCCTTTCCATTATTGTTGCGATCATTTTTGCCGTTTCACCAATTGAAACTTCGAAGTTGCTACCAATATTAATTACATCCCCGTTACCGGCTGAAGATTTAAGGGCACAAAGAAATGCCCTGACTGTGTCTGACACGTAGTTAAAATCTCTCGTAGGGGTAGTTTTTCCCAAATTTATCTCTGATATTCCATTTAAAATCTGTGAGATTATCGTTGGAATGACCGCACGTGCTGATTGTCTCGGACCGTATGTATTAAACGGTCTCAATATCGTTACTGGAAGCTCAAATGACGCATTGAATGAGTAGGCAAGTTGATCGGCAGCTATTTTTGTAGCCGAATATGGGGATTGGCCCCGCAATGGATGCTCTTCTGTTATTGGTACAAACTGAGCCGTCCCATAGACCTCGCTAGTAGAAGTGTGAATGAATTTTTCAACACTTAATTCTCGCGCGGCCTGTAATAGATTTAGTGTGCCTCGCACGTTTGTTTCGACGTAAGAATCTGGCGAATGATAAGAATATGGGATCGCAATTAGGGCGGCCAGATGCATGACAGCATCACAATTCTTGACAATGTTCTTAACACCATGTGGATCTCTAATGTCACCTGAAACAACTTCAAACTGGCCTTTAACGTCTTCAGAAACTTGATCAAGCCATCCCCAGGAGTTAAATGAGTTATACATAGTTAATGCGCGAACAGTGAAACCTTCTCTTACGAGTAATTCAGTAAGGTGAGAGCCTATAAATCCATCCGCTCCTGTTACAAGGACTCGCGACGCTTTACTCATAACCCCTCCGAATATTCCTGGAGTTTGTAAACTCCACTTTGGCCATTGTATCTAGTCAAACTCGTAAATTAGATATCCTTAAGAAGCTTTTCAATATCAATTTTATTTTCATCTTTACGACCCCCAATAGGATGTATTTCATCCATGAACGTCCTTCAATAAAGGTGAATCTCAATAACTTCACGATAGATTCGTCGGAATACATCAAAAAACCATGAATTGATGCCACGGCCATTTTTCTGGCTTCTTCGTTTTCTGGAGTACAGTATTTTATGAATCCATAAAGTTGAGATTGATGTATTCGCTTTAACTCGTTTCTACCTTCGTTTAATTTGATCTCAAGCGATTTAATGTTCATTTGTAGGCCTGTTGTTTTTCGGCGCATGACTTGATGAAAATGAAATGTTGAGTTCGAAATTCCAATTTTTCCGCCGTTTTTCCTTACAAATTCTTCTAAAACGAAATCTTCCTGGCGGTAAACATAGTCATCATCAATAAAATTATTTATGCTCTTTAGATACTTGCTTCTGCCTAATTGAGCACCTGCAAGGGGTCTTGTTCCATTGTAGTCAAGCTTATAGTCAATCATGGTTACTACCTGCATGGGCGAACCAATCCAATCAGCATGCACAAGTTCACTTGCCATGTTTTCAAACCATCCGGATGGTAAATAAACGTCACTTTGAACATAGCAGAAATTCTCCGTCTCGAGCCGCGCTGTCAGGTCGGCGATAGAACCACCGAGAGTCTTTATGCCTCGATGATCTAGGACTAAAACTCTTGGAAACTTTGACAAAATTTCTATGGAATTATCGATGCATCCGGCATCACCAACAATAAGTCTATTTATGGGAATCTCTCGATAGATAGATGTTAGATTCTCTTTAAACATGTCGTTACTGTGAAGTATCGGTAGAATAACGTCAATTCTTTCGTGGATTGGAGTGGAAAGCGCTCGATCGACAAATTCACGTTCTTGAAAAAGATTTCTAATTAAATTGGAGGACTCTGGGATGGCTTTAGCTTCTTCCAAGTTTTCCATCATAAAATTCCTTTGTTGTAACCATTAATTAAGAGTTAAGAGTAGCCCATGAGCCAATGGAACATTAAGAGAACCTTACTTTTCCCCATTGAAAATGGAAGCTATTTCCCAAGCATGCTCCGACTTGCAAAGGCACTATCAGACACCGGAAATTTTACGGCAATCATGATTTTCCCAATTAATTATCCGGGTGTTGAAGAAAACAAGCGTATTGCTTGGATTTCTGGGTTCTTACCGATAGATGTAAATAACGTAGATGTTGATTCAGACACATTGGCTAAAGTAAGGCCATCAAGATTAAAGATATTTTTTAGTAGGTTTGGATTTCTTCAGGAAATTTACTATTTTTTCAACGAGTATAAATTTCTTAAGAAACTTAGAATCAACTTTGAAGTTCTATTGCACGACAGTAAAATAGATGGCCTAGTACTTCCGGCACAAAATAGATTTCATTTTCCATATTTTGCAGAGTTAGCGAAGGTCAATCATATTCCTGTAATAGTCGCACCTGACTGGTTTGCGGGTAAATATGAGCTTGTTGAAAGTCTGCAAGGATCGAAATTTCATAACATAGCGATTCCTAGATTCATGCTTCGAATTGTCTTAGGCAAACAATTCGTAATTTCTAATCCGTTTGACACCAAAAGAAGTCTTATCCCATTTAGAATCAGTGACATAATTCTGCGGCGCTTTTTCGGGATTACTTCTGATGATCCTTGGACATTACATTCTGGGTTCTCTGATGCCATTCTGTGCGAATCTGAATGGGCAAAGGAATTTGCCATTTCTCTAGGATTGAGCGCAAATAACTTGTTTGTGACTGGATCAATCGCACATGATGAAATGTTTTTTTCGACAACAGAAGTAAAAAAGCCTAAAGATTCCTATGTAGTTATTGCCATTCCACCAGATATGTTTTCGTCTAATAAACATAAGAATCTTGAATTTTCGGACTTTACAGAAATGCTCAATTTTTTGATTGATTCTGTTAAAGATTCATGCAATTTACAAATAATTGCAAGCCCTCATCCCTCCTTAAGTCATGAGCAATTGGATAGTCTTTCAAAAAAGGGAATCAAAATTGCTCAAAAAGGAATACATTTAGAACTCGCCAACGCTTCCTTTTTTGTTGCTTCAATTTCAGCAACAATTCAGTGGGCTATGGCTATTCAAATTCCAGTCATAAATTACGATTTATACAAATTTGATTACCCAGACTACTTGAGGGTTCCCGGAGTGGTGAAATGCGAAATAAAGGCCGATTTCCTTGAAAAACTTGAGATTTTTTCTCAGACCGCGACGAAAGATAATTTGAGAAAATTTTCGGGCACAACTTATTATGGTGAAGTCGATGGTCGTGCAATTGATAGAATTGAGACTCTTATGCGCTCACTATTCCAGAATTGGACTTTGAAACATGAATAAGTATCTCGACGTAGACTCTAAACTAATGCCAGATATCGAATCGAAATTGGTCAGGCTTGGTAGAGATTATGACGGTGGATATATAGTTCCAAGCATATGTTTGGAAGCATCCCCATATCTACTCGCTGGTGGTTATGGTAATGACTTTAGCTTTGAAAAAGCTTTCTCAAGTTTATCTGACTCCAATGTAGTTCATTTATACGATTATTCAATTTCGTTTCCAACCTTGATTAAAAATTTGATTAAAGGTTTGATTAAGAAATTACTTGGGCGACCGGATTATGGAATTAGATATCACTTTAGAAATTTATTTCAATTTTTGAAGTTGCGAAGTGGTTCTATAGTTTATTTCAATTCGAAGTTGGAGGTCAATACACTCAACCACGGTGTTGATATTCCAGCAGCTATTAGTCGCTTTAGAGGTACCCTGAGCACTAATTCAGTATTTTGCAAATTAGATATTGAAGGTTCTGAATATGAACTTATTGATGGTATTTGTGAAAGTAATTCATTTATCTCAGGGCTCGTGATTGAATTCCACGAATTAGAAAATAGATATGACCAATTGATCGAGGCTTTGGGTAAGTTAAGGCGTCACTTTTATTTAGTGCATAACCATCCTAATAATTATGGTGGCGTTGGGAAGAATGGAATTCCTAAGGTTCTTGAAATTACCTTTGTTTCTAAAGATTTATTCTCGAATCAGAGTAAGCCCTACAGCGCCGAATACTCAATTCTGGATATAGATCAACAGAATGATCCAAGCGCTGAGAACTTAGTACTTAAGTTTAGCTAAATTCCAACTACTTGAATTTGAGGAAGCGGGAAAAGTAATTTTCCGCCTTTACTTAAATATTTTTCGCTGTTCGTGACAATTCCATCCCTGAAGTGCCAGGGAAGTACTAAAGCTATCGTTCTTTGGTCTGCTTCATCAAAGATCTTATTTTCTTCAATAATTGGAATTCCACTTCCTGGACATTGGGCATCGAATTTCTTTGGATTAATGTCCCCAATGTATTCGATATAAGTTCTATCTAACCCTAACCATTGAAGTAAAACGTTACCTTTGGTAGACGCACCTAGGCCAACGACTTTGTAACCGGCTTTCTTGTATTCTTCAATGAGAACTTTGAGTTCCTTTTTGTGAGACTTCGATTTTTCTGCAAACACGAGTAGAGCCTCTTCCGAATCGAATCCTTTAAGCGATTCTTGATTCAATAGATAACTTACGAAAGGTGACTGTTGAACCTTGCTGTCACTTTTTATGGCTGTTACTGCAATACTTCCTCCATTTATCGAATTAAGACTTACGTCAATAATTTGGAATCCAGAAAACGTCAAGAGATTCTGAATATTTTTTAATGAAAAATACAGTAAGTGCTCATGACAAATAGTGTCATAACTCAAAGTTTCCACCATGGTCGGCAAATAGCTTTGTTCGAAATGCCAAATGCCTTCGTCATCAAGTATTTCAAAGACATCTTTTGCGAATTGTCGTGGATCATCCAGGTCGTATAGAACCGAAAGGCTTGTAACCAAATTCGCTTTTCCACTAGATTTACTAAAAAAGTTATCTTTTGAAAAAAAGTCTGAGATTTTGATGCATTCTTCCGGATAGTGATTAGAGACATGATTGATTAGCGGATCAATTCCAATTAACTTTGCATTCGATTTAGTGTATCCACTTAACAAAGTTCCATCGTTTGAAGCAATATCTACAATTATTGGCGACTGAATGTCATTTAGATATGTTGCCTCAAGGGTTCGAGCCTTGCTCTTCAAATGCTTGGACATAGATGAATTTAAATGTGATTCGTATCCGTAGGTTTCTCCATACAAAGCACTTGGGTCAAACCGGTGTCCGAGTTGCGTCATTCCGCAGTCCTTGCATCTAACTAATTTCAATGGAGCTTTTCGAACGTTTGAACCTTCCTTCACAAAAACGCCAGTCAGGGCCATATCGCCAAAATCGATTATTTCACTGAGTTCTTCATGCCCACAAAGTCGACAGAAACGGTTTGCTTCAAAAAGATTTTCCACGCTCAGAGTGTACTCAATGGAGACATAGATTTAATCTAAATGTAGTGTTCGGGTCATGCGTGCCGTGATTATTGGAGCTTCCGGCCAAGACGGCTCGATTTTATCAACACAATTAATTAGAAGTGGGGCTGCAGTACTCTGCATTAGTCGCTCAGAAACAAAGAATCCTTCAAATTCAAATGGTGTGATATCCATTTCTTCTGAACTATCCGATACCCAAGAATGCAACAAGGTTCTTGATGGTTTTAAACCTGACCTAATCTTTCATGTTGCGGCTGTTCACGCTTCCTCGTTGCATCAAGAATCTCTGATTAACTCCTCATCTGAGAAAATGCGCTTAACGCATGTTGAAATCACTCGTAACATTCTGAATTGGCAAATAATGAATGGTGGTAGGTCTTGTGTGGCCCTATCTTCACAAATGTACACCCCTTCAGATTTTCCAAATAGAATTTCGGAGTTCTCCCCAACCAATCCATCAAACTACTACGGGGAGACAAAACTACAAGCTTGGGATCTGATTAAGCAGGCGCGCGTAGAGCATGGGGTATTTGCAAGTTCAGCAATTCTGTTCAATCACACATCAAGTTTAAGCAAATCTCAATTCCTCTTCCCACAGCTTGTGCGCGACATTTCTGCAGGGTTTTCTGGTAAACAAGATTGGCTCAAAATTAAAAAGCCTTTTGCGATGATCGATATCTCCAGTGCAGAAGATATTTGTAGGGGAATGTTTGCCAGTCTTTCTCATGATAAAGCAGAGGACTTTGTTTTTGGATCTGGAAACTCGATTATGATCAGTGACATCGTATTAGAAACTATAAGAAAAATGGAAAAATCGCTATCGTTGGAAAGAAATTTGATGGAACTTTTGAGTGAGCGGGTTGCAATCAGAGAGCCTTACCTGGTCTCTGATATTGCTAAGGCGCGTAAAGTACTTAATTGGTTACCATCAAAATCACCATCGGATATTCTTTATCAGATGGTTATGGATTCGCCAGAATGGAGGAAGGATAATTAATTCCCAAAACTATCTCCGCCTGGTTAGAGTAATAAACAATAGTTACTTTCTTAATATTTCTCTGCTTGCCTTTACTTTACTAGTGGCGCTATCGCGATTACTATTTCAAGGGGAAGTTTTCAACCTTGATTACGGCATATTTCAGCCCGATGGTTCGAACTACACCTTTAGAACATTGATATTCATGGGGGTAGAAAAGAATCTTGCAGCAAAGCAAGTCTCAGATTGGTACTTAACCCACGGAATCAATCACAACGTTATTGATTTTCAGTCACTCCTACCTGAAAATAGTCCGGTTTGGCATTTAAGTGCTCCTAGAGTTTTTTATCCATTACTTTCTGTCCCGTTTGTCTACATTTTTGGAATTCCCGGGATGTTATGTGTACCAGTTTTATCTTTAGTGGTTACCGTGTTGATTCTTTTGAATATAGGAATATCCGTTGGCAAAAAGTTTCAGTCTGTCTTTTTTATCTTAGTTTTGCTCTGCTCAACAACATTTGGTAGGTGGATGATTGCCAATTTAACGGATTCACTTCTTGTTGCTCTAGCGACCGTATTTCTTCTTGTAGTTGTTAAAGAAAAGTACTTATCTACTTGGTTTTGGAATGTCTCCATGGTTTCGTTAGTTATATGTGGATCTCTTACACGATTTAGTCTTCCGTTGTGGATCAGTCTAGGTTGCTTCGTATTTTTCTTTGTGGATAAACGAAAATCTGTATCTGTTTTGGTTTCTTCAATCTTTGGAGCCCTTCCTTTATTCTTTTTTTCGCCTACCTCTGGAATAACTAATTCTGCCTCTGAGAGTTCCGTCGTCACTAGAGTGTTCATGTTCTTTATGCAGTCCTTGAAAGTGATTTTTTTTGAAATTGCTCAGCTTTTTGTTCTTGACCGTATACTTCTAATACTTCTTATTCTGGGAGTTATCGCTGCTCTTTTTACTGGGCGTAGTGCGTCTTCAATGCTCTTGTTTGCCGTGTTTATCTCAAGCTTTGTCACTGGATCCCTTAACGGAGTTATTGGTGTTAATTTCAGATATTACTTGCCAATTATCCCGTTTATGATTTATTTTCTTGTTCTAACTGATTGGCTTAAAATTTGCAGATCGTTCAATATCAAAGTTGGTAAAGGACAAAAGGAACTGCAGGCCGGCGAGTAGGCTAATTGATATCAAAACAAGTGTTCCCGTCGGTGTGGCTATATTTTTACTTGCTGAATCTAAGTAATGGAAGATTCCTAAACCGAATCCAAGCCCAGTCAAAACTGTCCCCAGTAAGAGTTGTAAGCTTGCTAAGTTGAATTCGCGAATGAAGTAGACAAGGAATAATCTTTTCACGAAATTCCTTAGAAGTTTAATTGAAAATTCTATTGCAGCACTACTGACCCTTAGATTACTCTGTTCATCTAGATATCTTGCATCCATTGGAATATCAATCACTTTAGCGTCCATCAAATTTAACTTATACAACAAATCCGATTCGAAAAAGTACCTATTTTCAAGCTTATTTATATCCAGTTGTTTAAGTGCGCGCCCTGAAATCGCTGTATATCCATTGGTTGGGTCGTTCAACGACCAATAACCACTTGAAGTTTTGCTTAAGATCGTAAGTATCGAGTTACCAAATATTCTAATCTTTGGCATTGATTGTAAACTTCTTAAGCTGTGAAACCTATTTCCTTTAGAATAATCTGCCTCTCTCGCCAATACTGGATTGGCAAAACGCCCAATAATCCTTGGATCCATTTGTCCATCCGCATCTATTTTTACCGCAACATCCGCGTTTAAACTTATAGCTTTCGAGTATCCGGTCTTCATGGCGGCGCCAACGCCTTGATTTTTTGAATGACTTAAAATAGTCACCCTGCTGTCTCGTATTTTTCCAAAAATAGATTTTGATTTCGTTAATGTCGATCCGTCATCCACAACAATGATGAACTGGATAGTTTCATCGATTAATTCAATAACTTCGAGAAGTTTTTCGTCAGGATTATATGCCGGAATAACCACTACAGTAATTTTGGGTTCCTGAGAGTGCATTGCCGTATCATAACAGTCAAGTAGCAATCACTAATTAATCAAGATACGAGGGTTTGTGCAAGACAGAATCGCGGTCTTACTAGCTCATCCTGATGATGAGTTGATGTGCCTACCTTTAATTTCTTCAATAGATTCTGAGTTTTTTCTATTTTTCTTAACTTCTAACTCTCGTGTGAACTCAGAGCGATTTGAAGATGCGAAGCGGAGCGTGACTATTCTTCGTAATCAAGGGGTTCGGGCGCATCTGGTGGATTTCGACTTATCTCTTAGAGATGGCGAATCCTATGTTGATATCGATGAGGAATTTGTGGGGCTTCTATCCGATAAAATTGAAAATTTTGGAATCTCCTCCTTAATTACCTTCGAATACGAAGGAGGTCATCAGGATCATGATGCGGTTTCGGTAGCAGCATTATTGATAAGTAAATTAAAGAATCTCCCAATTACATATTTCTCAGGTTACAGATCTGTTGGATTTTGGATTTTTTTCAGAACCATGAAACCTAGATTCAAGGGAAGTCGAATTGGTTTCTCAAAAATTGAAGTTTCCATGATCTTTCTCCAATTACTTTTAGTCTATGCAAGACAATGGAGGAGTTGGGTATGGCTTGGACCCGGCGTTCTATTCTCATATCTTTTTAGACCTTGGTACCTGTCCGAAGGTGCATACGAAACGGCACGATTACCTGTTAACTATCTTTATGAAAAGAGGGGCACTTCTTTTAAGCGCGATGTCGAAGAGAACCTCTTCGGACGAATGTTGAAGCGAAAGTAGGGGATATGTCGTTGAATAATAATGAGTTTGCATTTGATTACAGAGGCATATCAATTTCTCCAGTTGATTCATCGCGATTCAACCTCTACGTAGAACTTTTTCTATCAGTATTTCCAAAGTTTAAAGTAAATATTGAGTATTTAAACTGGCTGTATTTAGAAAATCCTTTGGGATCTTTTGTTGGATTTGATGCGATGGAAAACGGGAAGGTTGTGGCTCATTACGCTTGTATCCCCACCAGAATTGAAGGTCACTCCCAACTTAGCCTGCTTGCTCTGAATACGGCCACGGATAAGTCTTACCAGGGGCGAGGGTTACTAAAGGTTATCGCTAACGCTACATATTCTAGATACCAGAACATTTTTTCAAACGTAATAGGTGTTGCTAATGCGCAGGCAGTAGGAGCGTTGACCCGTCACTTGGGATTCAAGCATTTAGGAAACCTCGATTTACGCTTCGGAAAATTTGATAGAGGCTACCGAGGAAGAAGAATTTATACATACGAAGAGCTTGAGTGGAGGGCAAAGAATCCCATAAGGCCGTTAAAAGTCTCATATTTGAGTAAAGATTTAGCATTAACAAGCGTCCATCCCTTTTCGCGTTTAATGGCAATCAAATGCATTGTTCCGCTATCGAATGACTCAAGTATCTCTAAGTTTATGCGAGATCCAATTCGGTTGGGGATTACATTAGATTGGCGCAGACAGTTCAAACCACTTGTCTATTTGCCATCGAGGTTTAAGCCGTCACCTCTATCTCTTGTATATCGCCCACTACTCGAAGACAAGAGTGAACACTTAACAAGTTGGACTTTTCCCGATTTCGATGCTTTTTAAGAGATTCTTTCAAGTTAGAACAAAGCGCAGGAAAATTAATTTAACTCGTCAACCCCTTTGTAGGTGCCACTTTCTAGCCTGCTGAACGATATTTTCAAGTGGTTATCGTCACCTCCAAAGGTGCTGTAGAGAACATCTAAGAAATCCAACTTTCCGGATATGCGGATTGCTATCCATTTCGAATTGGTGGTACCGCCCATATACACATTTTTCCATTGCATATCGGTCATCCCCGATAATTGGGGAGAATTACGGAGTGAACCTGATGGGATATTTTTACTACTGCATTTTGTATCGGGGTAAAACTGCCAGTTAGTCCGCCCAGTCGATTCCCAAGCCATTTCATTCAATTCATAAAATCGTACATTGTTCATTCGTCTTACTGAAGACTCAAAACACACAATTTCTGATTCTGACCAAGAATTTCTGTTGTTCGAGAGAAGTTCAATAACCTTTTTGTCATAGACCATGGATTGCACGTGGCCATAATTTGAAAGTAAGGTCATGGAAACAAAGATTAAAAACGCCAAACTTTTAACAATTATTTGTACTTTTTGGTTTCGTTCCTTGACAGGCGTTTCCTTCGTAGTTTGTAGCATTAAAGTTAAAAGCGTAAACGGTATTAAAAGGATTATCGTGTGCCTCCAACTCCAATCAAAAAAATCTAACGGCTTGGGTGATTTGTTTGCCATTACGTATGGGAAGCATGAACCGACACTCAATAGTGAAATGAATATTGTATTTGAATTTTTAACTAACCTTAGAGTTGAGTTTTTCTTCGGCCAACTTAATTTACCGTTTAATCCGAGAATCAATATAATGAAAATAAACAAAAAGAGAGAAAAATTAAAGATATTTATAGCCGTCATTTTTATAAAATGTTTGTTAAAAACAATTTCGTTGTAATGTAAATAAAGATTTTTTGGGGGAAAGAGTATTTCTCTGATCAGTATTAGCATCAATGCGGATAAGATGGAACTTGAAAATAACCTTACTATAAACTTCTCTCTTTTTGTTACCCAGTGATACCACCAATAAATTGGTAGAAATACAAATGGAAGTGAAGCCATTTGAAAGGAAAATCCGATTAGTAAAATGCCAATAATTTTAAACTTTTTCTTTTCATGAAAGAGCGCATTGATTCCTGCCAGAAGAATTAATATGCAAAGTAACCAAATGAAATTTTGGGTTGTGTAAAGCGTATGTAGTGCAGGGTAAGTCACAAGCATAAAACCCGTAACAACTTTTCCATTTTTAAGTTGAGTTTCAATCTGGAGTTTTTGTGCCAAAACAAGAATAAGTTTGAATATCCCACCAATGCAAAAGGCAACTGTTAGGTTGTATAGGATGTAATAATCTATTTGAACGAGTTTTGATAAAGAAGTGATAAGCATTTCATGTAGATACAGACTTGGAAGGCCGTAGTCGAACGCCTCCTGATTTAACATCTGATAAGAGTTACTCATGGCAAATCTAGATAGAGCTCCGTCCCAAATGGGGCGCTGAAGAAGCGATACAGGGAAAAACATTAAATAACTGAAAAGGGTTACTGCCAAGACAGTATGATTAGTTATGTATCTACCGATGCTCTTGTGGGCTGCTGACATGATGGGCAATCTTACACCGCTGATGAATAGAACACTTCGCTTCTTGTCATTCTCGCAAGTGAAGATTTAAACATTTGATTTTTTACATGTTGGCTTTTTGCAAAGTAAGTGGGGCTGTTACTTTTTGGGTTAACCTTAGACAGAATTTTTCGACGGACGATTATCGATTTTCTTTGAACTGCTTTGATATGTGAATAATTTTCGGTGCCCCTTCTTTTTTTGTACAATATTCTTAGGCTAGTCTTTCCAAAGGGCCTCCTAACTTGGTAATCACCACTAGAATAGAAGATGATTTCTTTTAGAAATCGCAACCTAAGGGTATCTTGCTAAGCGTCTCCCCCGCTTTCAAATTATTTCCACACTTATGAATGGATCGAATTGTTAAAACCGATTAGACTGCCGTTTATAGTTAGTCAGGTTGGATCTGGAACCAACGTAACAATTAGAAGGAAGTTACTGTGACTTTAAATGTCGGATTAAACGTTGGGCACGATTCAGGTGCCTCATTAATTAGCGGGGATGAAGTTGTTTGCAGTGTCAATGAAGAGAGGTTTTCTAGGATCAAAGGCCATGTAGGCTTTCCAGAGCAATCGTTAAATTATTTTGTGGAGAAATACTCTGATCTATTCTCCGATCCCAAGCAGGTTACAGTAAACATTGAAGGCTTGAAGTTCCTCCCATGGCAAAAGACCACTGAAGACATGCAACCGATGAACCTTCCGCTTGTAAGAAAGTGCTTGGATTACTCCCGCATTTCAGATTTTCTATTGGGCACCAGAAGTGGCCTGACATTATCCACTCAGTTGATGAAAGTTCAACAATTAGGATACAAAAGTAGTTTGGAAAAGAGAGTGTCGAGTATATTCGGCTACAAGGAAGTTCATTACGTTGATCATCATAGAGCGCATGCAGCCAGTGCCTTGCCCTTTGTCGACCAATCTGACGAAAGCGGGCTTTCTATTTCGTTCGATGCCGCGGGTGAGGGTATTTGCTCAAGAACTCACATCGTAGATTCAAACGGAAATCTATTTGAATCTACGGAGTTAGCGTTGCCCTGTCTCCATTCTCCTGCCAGTTTTTACGCGGCTGTAACTGAAATTTGTGGGTTTAAGGCAAACAGGCATGAAGGCAAGATAACCGGTTTAGCAGCCCATGGAGATGGTTATGCCGTTCAAGCGATACTTAAATCTTTTCTTAAGACTCACGATTCATGGCCATTTATTTCAAACAAAATAGGTTACGGCGCTGCTCAGTTGGGTAAATTAAGAAAAAGTCTTAGGGATTTCTCGAAAGAAGATATCGCGGCAGGAATCCAGCGCCTTACAGAGGAATCTGTCATTCACTACATAACGAGAGTTGATAACAGCTTAACCCGCGAGAGGCAATCTACAGTTAAATACAAGAATCTTTACCTTTCGGGAGGCTTGTTCGCCAATGTTAGCTTAAACAGAAGGGTTCAAGAATTAAACCTTTCTGAGCGTATTGTGATCGCGCCTAACATGGGAGATGGTGGACTATCTCTAGGTGCGGCTGTAATCGGAAGCCGCAGGAGTGGGGTTAACGCAAAGAATCCTAAATTGGGTCTTCCATATCTAGGACCAGATATCGAAAAGACTTTGGGGACTACGGCGGATCCGACTGTAATTGCAACTCTACTTAGCCAGAATAAGATTATGGCTCTTTGCAAAGGTCGAATGGAATTTGGGCCTCGGGCTCTTGGAAACAGATCAATCATTTTTCCAGCTTGGGATAGATCAATAAACCAATGGTTGAACAAGAAACTAAATAGGTCTGAGTTTATGCCATTTGCGCCCATAGTGAGAGATGTTGATTTTGAAAAATATTTCATTCTTCGTCCGGCCATGTCAATTAGAGATTACAGATTTATGACTCTAACGGTTGGATGCACAGAACTAGCGGCAAAAGAAGTGCCAGGCGTTGTTCACATCGATAATTCTGCAAGGCCTCAAGTAGTCTACGAAGAAGATAATCAATTTCTCTATTCGATTCTTACAGAATTTGAGAAATTGACCGGATGTGGGGTTCTCATTAATACATCATTTAACATGCATGAGGAACCGATAGTGATGTCTGCTGTTCAAGGGAAAGAATCGTTCGCTGCAAGTGGAATCGACTACTTAGTACTTTCCGACATCATGAGAACATAACATTCAAAGATCTACTTGTGTCCATTCTAGCCAGTAATTTCATGTTGACCAGCAGGAGTGATTCTTAAGATTACTGCGGTGCGGTTATTTCTCCACTCATCTTTCTGGATGCTTCAGAGCTCGCTGCTCAGAAGTATTCTTCAAATAGTGGACCCATAAACCCAAATATGATGAATTTCTTTGAGAAGTGTTTATGCGGTAACTTACACTTTAAATCTTATGTTGCAACACTCTGTTGCACAATTACAAATTATCAATTTATCGCAGATAAGTTAATTTTTTCGCAAATGTGATTGATTTCAAAGTAGTTATAAATAATGGTGTTTTTGGTCATTACCGAGTCGGTTCATCAAAGTTATCTAATCTAAAACTATTTTGTTTCCTTTGACATTCAAAACAATTTGAATAATTCCATTATCGACATCATCAGTTTCATTCCATTCAATTGACACACCTGAGAGTGCTTCAAGAATTTCGGTTTTGAACCAAGAATCGGAAAGCTTTTCTTTATCGGCAATGACAATCTTTTCTATCTGTCCAACAGCTTTTCCATCCTTTGAAGGATGGTCTTCGGTCATCCATTGAATAAAAAATGGAAGTTCACGCGATTCTTCGATCTCCTTTACACCGATTTGCTTCCACTTGAGATCTGTTCCATCTGGGCGTGTACGGTGGCCATCGACCGCCTTCCGTCCAAACTTTTCTTCAATACGCGATATATCTTCGGTGCTAAATACCCAAGTAAGCCATCCTCCGCCTTCTTGGGCTTTTTTTGAAACAGCTTTACCCCAAGGTGTTTGTTCTGTAGCAGGGTGGTCT
>JACCDN010869643.1_pt1 | contig 27963 bp, 30 predicted proteins | sample 7441691 | NCBI WGS metagenome assembly JACCDN01 (sample SAMN15323439, study PRJNA562643) | freshwater metagenome | isolation source: river surface water | place: USA:Blue River Watershed | collected 2017-08-16 | reverse complement strand
ATGTAGATGGAAGTTTTGTTATTCGTTCTGAGTCAAACTTATACTTTGGTGCTAATGGTAACAATTTAGCTATGACAGTTAGAAGTTCAGGAGTTACAATTGGTTCAAGTGGAGTTGATGCAGGTTTCAGATTCGATGTTGCAGGTTCTTTTAGAGCAAGGACTGGCTCGGATTCTGCAATTGAATATAACTATGGTTTTCTTTATCACGGTGGGAATTATTGGCAGTACGTATCTTCTGACGGTTATAATTTTGGGACAAGAAATACAACTCATTCTTTAATTTTTAGGACAAACAACATAGAAAGGTTGAGAGTTAATGCAATTGGTGAGGTATTTACTAGTCCACTTAATGTCTTTTCTAACTCTAGTGGAACAACACCAAACAGTGCGTTCCAAATAGCTAACACCATCAATAATACTGACACATATTCAGGTATATTCAGAGGTATATTTTATAACCCCACTTTAACAAGTTTAACTGGTACTACTCATAGAGCGATAGAGACTGTTGCTGGAGATGTAGTTATAGGAAGTACAAGTGGAAACTTGTTGGTGGGTACAACTACTAGTGCTGGATTTAGAGTTGATGTAAATGGTAGTTTTAGGGCAACTAGTATTACGAATTCTTCTATGACGCAAGGAAGTGTTTTATTTGCTGGAGAAAATGGATTGATTGAACAAGATAATACCAATTTCTTTTGGGATAATATCAATAAAAAATTAGAAGTTTTTAAATTATATACTGGTAATGCGGACTATTATTTTGAAAATGACCCTTATACAACATCTAACAATAATCTAAAGATTGGCGGTGTTGCTCATCAGTATGGAATTTCAGTAAACCAAACTAATGGTGGAATGGACTGGACTTTCTTTAAAGAAAGTGGGGATGCCTCTGGAAATAGAACTCCAATAATTGCCGATAGGCGTGTGTTGCCAGATCAAGAAATTGCTTACCACCAATACTCAGCACATAATGGAGTAGATAGTATTTATGATAAAAAAAGTATTGCGGCTGTTGTTAAAGCTACACCTAGTAGTAATTCTACTTTGGGTAATATGAAAGGCACTTATACCATTGTTACTGCAAATAATAATGGGTTTAATGTTTCACCTTTAACAATAGATGTTTTAATTTCGGAACAAAAAACAGCTTTCAATGCCCCAGTAAATATTACAACAAACGACCTTACAAAAACGGTTAATATTTTTGGAAATTTAGTTTCTTCCACAGGATTATTTTCAAATCAGTTAGAATTAAGTACAGGCGGAGTAGTATATAATCAATACATTAATGGAGAATGGAGACTTAAAAGAGGTGGCAGCAGCTTTGATGTGTTAAAAGTTAAAGAAAGCACAAGACCAGTGGTTGTACAAGGAGGCTCTACCCATTTACCACTTTACATTTACACAGATGCTGGTGGTGCAGGGTTTACAACAAGTGAAAGTGTGCTATCAGGCTTGTACATGGGAGCAACTTCTGGTTTATTTTTAGTAAATGATAATGAAATTTTTAGGTTTGATGTTGCTGCTGGTTCTAGGTTAGGAGTTAATACTGGTAGTGGTAACAATGCCACATTCGATGTTAGAGGAAGCACGTCGAGCGTTAGAGCCTTTTTGGTAAAAGATAATAATTCAGTAGAATTGTTAAGAGTTGATAATGGTGGTAATGTAATCATCAACCCTACAACTAGTAGTACTCTTATTGGTAGCACAACAGATGCAGGTACAGGTAAATTACAAGTTACTGGCAACGCTCATATTACAGGCACTTTAAGGATTGGAACAATAACCAATCAAAATACTAGGATAAGCGATAATTCAATTTTATTTTCTAGAATTGTAGATGGCACGTATCTTGGTGGACTTACTTATGACGCAGCAAATCAAATTTTAAATATTTCTGGTGGTGGTGTTACTGGAGGTATAACATTATCCAACAATGCAATTGAGATAATGAGGCTCACAAATGACTCAAGAGTTGTAATTGGAGCAACCTCTGCAACCTTTAAATTCCAAATAGAAGAAACAGTTAATGGCAATGGTGGAATTTTTGTTAGAAATCAAAATACTGGTTCATCTGCATTTGGAGGAATTAATGTAGCTACAGGTCCTATTGGTTCAACTTTAACTACTTCAATAAGAACTCACTCAGCATTGCATACTACTTGGCCAAGTATGGGTGGACTTTTTACAGACTCCTTCACAACAGGTGGTATGGTTTTGTTTAATTCATCTTCGGGGAATACACAGTTTTGGACAAATGGTTCTAGGAGAATGGATATAGTAGGGGCTACAGGGAATGTACTTATAGGTACCTCTACTGATGCAGGTTTTAGATTAGATGTAAATGGTTCACTAAGAAGTAGTGGTTCAATTACTTGTGGAGGTAACATCTTATTGACTGGTAGTACTAGAGTTGACTGGGGAGCTGGTGTTACAACTATAACTGGTTCTACTGCTTTTATGTCTTTTAATGTAAACTCAGCAGAAAGATTTAGAATCAATAACACTGGTAGTTTTCTTATTGGTACAGATATAAATATTTCTAGTTCCATTTTAACTTTAGAAAGTACAACAAGAGGATTCTTACCACCAAGAATGACTACAGCACAGATAAATTCTATTGCTTCACCTGCAAATGGTTTACTGGTATATAACACGACAATAGACTATCTTTGCGGTTATCAAGCAGGAGCTTGGGTTAAATATTCTCATTCTCCAATGTAAAAAAAATAAAATAAATTAAATAAAAAATAAAAAACAATGAAAAAAATAATTTCAGTATTAGTATTCTTACCTTTAGTAGCTATCTTATTTACAGATAGTAGTTTATTATCTGAGGGTATTTACAGAAGTAAAACAGCACTTATAGTTTCTTTTACATTAATGGGTATAGCTCTTAATGTAATAATTAACTCAAAAAAACTTAATGGATGGGCAGCTTGGTTTGCTTATGGTATAGTTGTATTCTTAGGTTTATTTTTACCAACACTATTTTAAATTAAAAACTTATGAAAATCGTAGAAATCGAACCATTTGATTATGGTGGAAGATTAAAAAAGACAGCTACTCATGTAGGAGTACAAATTATTAGTGATAATTTAATAGATGGATTAGTCACTTTAGTTACTGTTTTCTCAAAAAGTTCTAATAAAGAAACCGAAGAAGAAACCAGTGAGATTTTAGAAAACTTTAACGAAACACTAAGTGGTAAAGAATATACTACTTTGGATACTGTTAATGGTATTGATATTAATGAAGAAATAGTAAAAGCAATTATTAAAAAGATAGGTTTTCAAAAAAAAAGATAATAAGAAGTGAAAAACATATTAATTAAAGCAGGAAAAAATACTCAAAGTGGTATTAGATTTCCACTTTGTCTTAGCAAAAGAAGTTTAACTTTTAGTTTTACTGAGAGTTGTAAATATAATAGTGGTGACCAACAAAGTGATTTACATAAAATATTTGGTATTGGTGTATTTCATCTATTTAATAGTTTTAAAACCACCAGAACAAAAAAATGGTGGGAACTCCACAAGTGGTTAAGTATAAGACTTGGATGGAGATATAATCTTCAAGAAGATATTTTTGAACTTACAGACTATACTTATAAAAATGGATTAGGTGAAAGAGATACTTCTGATAATTTCATCTTAAAGGTAAAAGCGAATGAAGTTGTAGATGCTACAATAGAAATAAAAAAGAACGAACTTTTATTAACTTTATATACTGAGCGTCAAGGTTTAAAAATCATCAAAGTACCTTGTGATACACCAAAAGTTTTATTTTTTCCTTTTTTAATAAGTCTTCATGGTTATATGGGTAGTGGTTATACTACAGCAAAAGATGTTGTTATAAATACATATAAAAAAGTTAATACAAATATTTATACTAGTATTTTAACTTTACTTTTTAGTTTATATCCATTAATAGTTTTATTTACTACAGATATATTTACTAAAAGTTTATCTAATTATCTTTTCTGTTCTTTTATTGCTTTTATAAATTTAACTGCTCATTTAACTATACTTAAAGAGACGAATAATAAGTTGGCTGGTTTAATAACTTATTTAATTTTAGTATTTGGTTATTTATCTTTAAGTTAAAAATAGGAAGAAGTAATCTTTTAAAATATATTTGTAAAAAGAAAATAATGGAGTTAGAAATATCAGAATTTTATGCTCTTCAAGCAGAACTTGCTAGTTTACTTAAGTCTAAATCAACTATAAGTTTAAAATTAGATTTAACAGATTTAAAACTATATGTTAATCAAGAATTAAAAGCTTCTGAAGAAGTAAAAAAAGAACTATATAAAAAGTATGGTAAAGAAATTGCAGAGGATAGTTATAAACTTGAAACTGAAGAAAGTATTGAATTATTTTTAAAAGACTGGTCTGAAGTTTTAAAAGAGAAAAGAGAGTTTAGTAAGAAGGTTGATATAACTAAATTTCTTAATATTGAAACTGATAGCAATCTAGAAGTGTTATTAAAACTATCTAAATAGTGAAAAACTATGAATATCAAATATTAAACCAAACTCATTTACAAAAAAAGAAATATGATTTAAATACTTTTTTTGTAAACTTGTTAAAGAATCCTCTTGTTATTACTCAAGGGGCTTCTTTTGATTTTAGTTTTTATCTAAGTAAGAAAAGAGAACAGTTTGGTGACTTATTACCTTATAATTTAAAGAATGGAGAAAAGTTAGAGTTATTACTTTATGATAATTCTAATAAATTATTTTTCAAAGATAAACTAATCGTCTTTGATGAAGTTTTAGGTGAATATGGTTATAACTTTAATTCTTATGATATTCAATCTAGTGGATTAATAAATGGTAAGATATTTCTTAATGGTTTACTGCTAAAAGAGTTTAAGATAGTTTCTATGTTTTCTGAAATTAAAGAAATAGTAAATTTAAATACCAACATAGAAGAACAACCAATGGGAGCAATCACAAATTTAATTTTAGTAAACTCAAGTTTATATATAAAAACTAATGTAATTGGAGAAAGTTTTAAAATAGATACTGGTAGTTCTATTTTAGGACATTTTAATAATTTAAGTATAGTAAGTATAGATGTAGATGGAACTGATTTAATAATAAACACTGAAGATAATATTAGTTTTCTTTTAAGATTCACTTCTATAATAGAAGCGGAAACTGGGCTTGATAGAATTGCTAGAATAATTAATGGAGAAAATATAACTTAAATAAGTTACTAGGAAATAAATAATTTAAAAGATAGAATGTATTATAGAGTTTATCCAAATAAAAATACTACTATCTTTAATAAGTCAAATGATTTAAAAAGTAAAGAAGTTAATACTGGTGGAAACCCAATCATGGAACTTATGGATGGTAGTGGAGAGTCTAAGTTATTATTTAACTTTGAAGTCCCTTTAGAAATAAGAACTAAACTTTCAGGTTCAGCATATAATGTAAAGTTTAGAATATATGATGCTGGTACTTTATTTAAACCAGCATTAAAATTAAAAAAATTAGTATTAGAAAAATTCAATCAAGATTTTACCGAAGGTGAAGGTTATACCTTTAATACAAATAATGGATTAATTTCACCAGCAAACTGGAATAAAAGAAAAGAAGAAAATCTTTGGAGCGATACTACTTTTACTACAATAGAAGAAAAAGAACTTAATAGTTTCAATGAAGATTTAAGTTTTGATATAGGAACAAATTATGATAACCTCACCGGTCGTATAAATTTATCTTTAAAGGTAAAAAATAGAGAATTTGGAAGTAGTTTATATAGAAAATTCTTTCATTCAAGTTATACTAAGACTTTTTTTAAACCTTATTTAGAATTTTTTATTTATGATGAAATTATAGATACTTCTCATAACTTTTTTTCTGAAACTATAAACAAGTTATTTATAGTTAATGAAAGTGGTCAAAACTTCTCAGGAGAACTTAAGTGTATAACTAAGTTGGATGAAAACCCTATAGTTTATCATACACCTACTAAAAGTTCTACAGGTGTCTATTTTATCAATTATAATATAAATAGAGTCTCTTCACTTAGTAATTCAATACTTAAAGTGCAATGGGTTTTAGAAAATGAAATAATAAAACAAAACTTGGTAGTTGTAAAAAGTAAAAACTTAGTGTTTAAGACTAATACTAACTCTGTCTTTTTTTATCCTATTTTAAACAAATTGAATATAACTGATATAAACAAAGGAGACATTCTTCCTTTTAAAGTAATTTCAGAAGCAAGAGCAGAAGGTGTGGTTGTATATAATAGTTATGAATATAGAGTTATAACTACAAGTGGATTTGAGATTATACCTTGGACAAAAACTTCTATATATGATAGAGAGATTTTTTTTGACCTTTACACTGAGTATTTTTTTGAAGAAACTGAATATCAAGTTTTAATAAGAGCTAATGATAGAGGAAGAATTATAACTTCACCAAATACATTTAATTTTAAAGTGTTGAATAAAGATGGGTCAAGGTTAAGAGAATTAAGTTCTTCTCCTTATTACTCAAGAGAAAATTATTTTAATAAATGAGGACATTATATAGTAATTCTGTAGAAACTTTTTTTCCTTTTGAGGTTTTTAAAGACCAATTGGTTTTTATACCTAAAGAAGAGTCACAAATGTTTCAAAGCTTAGATGAGAATTTTATCTCTAGTGGAGATGCACTTACTGAGTCTGAAGAAATGTCTGAGCAAACCTTTCAAGCAAAAACAGCTGGTTTACATATTCTTCCAAATTCATCCTTTACTGCTACAGATTATATAGGAGCAAGTTATCTAAAAGTGCCTACAACTTTAAATGAGACGTTTATAGACTTTAAACTATATAATACACAAAGTAATTTATTAACCGATTTATACACACCAAGTGAATTAAATAGAATAAGATTTATAAAGAATGGTTTATATTCTTTACGCTTCCCTGTAAATAAACTAAATACTATTTTAACTGATAGTTTATTAATTGAGGCTAATGATTTTGATAATATAAAGCAGAACTTAGGTGAGTATGTTATAATAATAACTCCAAAATATATTCAAGGTTCTATATCAAATATAATAGATAAAAAGCATATTAGATGGGAAGATTTGTCTTCAAATGATAATGGTTTTAATTTACCAATTGATAAAAGAAGAACTGTTTATCAAATAAATAAGAGTACATTCCAAAACACTTTATGGAGTTTTGAAACAGGAACTGAAAGTGGTAGATTGTTTGGAAGTGTGGTAGAGGTATGGAATAGTTCTTTAACTATCTTAAAAGAAACTAAATTGATGACTGAGAATAGATTTAACTTTTCAAATTCTAATTCTTTTTCAGAATTTGTTTTATACCCAGATAACTTTGGTTTTGATAGTGAACAAATAGTAACGGGAGATATAGTAAGAATATATCCAAGAGAAACATCTTTTAAAGAAGTTAGTTTATTTATAGAGTATAAACATAAAAACTCTAGAATAGAAAAGGTAATTTCTTACTTATTAAATGATGTTGTTAGAGATTTACAACATGGACTTTATGAGGTTTACGATAATACCGGTGTTACTTTAGACGATAATGATATACCTACAGGCAAAGTAGAGCATAGGTATCAATTATCTCAAACGGATAAATATGAAATAAGAAAGAAAATAAAACTATAGTGGAAAAAATAATAAATAATAGCAATTTAGGTGAAGATTCAATAAAAGGTGGTTACTTCTTTCCATCTTCTTTATTACCATCTGGTACTTTTAGTCCTTTTCCAAATACTCAAAAATATTCTACTATAAATAAAAATGAAAAAGAACTAGTTGCTACATTAGAAAGTTTAAAGTTTTCTATTAAAAGAAGATTAGAAGAAAGTGGAATAATAAATGAAGAAGAAAAAGAATTAGAAACTTTTTTATATGAGTTTACTAATTTATTAATTGACTATAAAGATATGAGAAATTATATTTTTTATGGTTCTGCAAATACTGAATTAGCATATAATTTAAACTTTATTATTAAAAATTATCCTTTCAAATTTTTAGTTTCTATTTTAAAAAGCACTTTGAACCAAACAAATAGTTTATTAAAAATAGTTAATGATACTAATAGACAAGAAACAGAATTGTTTTTTTCTTTTGATGCTATAAAAGATGGGAAAGAGAATTTTCTTTTTTATGATAATGAAAAGGTTTTATTCTCAAGTTTATATGAAGTTTTAGATAAAAATAATAAAAGTTATAAAGTAAAAAAGATAGTTTATCCAGATTATCCTTATAATTTATATACTACTTATAGTGGGACTACAATACTTGGTGTTAATAGTTATAGTGGACACTCTATAACCACTCCTTCTTTACTTAGTGGTATTACTTTAAAGTTACAAACAAATTTTCCTCATAATAAAAGTGTGGGTGACTTATTCAATATAGTTAACTCAAAGTTTACAGGCCTTACAACAAAAGAAGAATATGATTTAGATGGTGATTATGTAGTATATCAAGTTTTAAATGCTAATGAATTAGTTTTCTTAAATTCAAGTGCAGCAAATAAAATTAACTCAGGAGATTTTGAAATAATAGACTCAATCATAAGTTTTCCTAATGGTAGTTTAACTAATACTGGTAATTTAAGAAATTTACCATTAAAAAGTAATAGTGGACCTTTTGTAATTAAACTTGTTTTAGAAGGAGTTTTATTAGAAGAAGAACTTATAGAATATCCAAGTGGAAGTGATACTTTTATAGGAATAATAATCTCCCCAGTAAAAGAAATTTTAAATAAGTTTTTCAATGATTTAACACCATTACAGAAAATGCTTTTATCTCCTATTGAGATAAATCCAAACCCTTGGCCTCGAAGAGAGATAACTAATAATATCCAATGGGTTATAAATGAAACACCACAAAGTGAGATAGGTTTTGAAGCTTGGTTGACTAATCCTTCTTTTTTAAGATTTTTTGACGAACAAGAAGTAGATAATAGTTTTTCTGACTTATATGGTGAATATAAAATAATAAGTGCTCTTGCATTAGACGAGACTGACTCTAACCAGATAATAAGGAGAATGATTCCATACGAATTAATATCTGAGTTAAATGATACAGAAAATTTAGATTTCCAAAGATTTTTATTAATAGCTGGTTGGTTATTTGACCAATTAAGAGTCTATATAAAGTTTTTAAAATATACACACCATATAAACACTTCAAGTTTTAATCAGTTGTCTCCTGAGTATTATTACTTATATGCTTCTCATTATGGGATAGATTTATTTAATGATAAAGATTTAGATTTATCTAAGTTGTTAATAAAAACAGAAAAAGGTTTAGTTTTTGAAAATAGGACTGATGAAAATAATAGTTTATTTTATAAGCAAACTTTTAAAGAATTAGAATTTGAGAGACAAAAAAGATTTCTATTGGGTTTATTTTATTTATATAAATCCAAAGGAACTTTGGAGACAATAAAAAAAGTAGTTTCTCTTCTTGGTTCACCAGATGGTTTTTTTAGTTTCTCAGAATTTTATTTATCTACAAAAGATATAGATGAATATGGATATTATAAACCTAACTTCTCTGTTTCTAAAATAGAATCTGAAGATAAAGTTTTTGTTCCAAATATAACTTATGAAGTAGATACTAATTATAATATAAATAACAGTTTACCTTTGGTGTATAAGCAAAGACTAAATAACACTACTGATGTAAATTTAAGAGAACTAGCAGTTACAAGTAATTCAAACGGAGCAATTGACTTTCAAATAGAAAATTATTTTGGTAAAAAGAAGTATGATTATGCAAAGTTTAACGAAGGAGAGTTCTGTAATCTTCAAAATTTAAATGAAACTACTTTTGCAAATAGTGGAAGTTATAATCTATTACCTTTAACAAATACAGATAAATTCTTTGGTATTCATTTAGAGTATATGATTCCAAAAAATGGTTTTATAAAAGAAAAGTATAATAATAAAGAACAAGTTACTATTCATTTAGGTTCTTTATTTGAAATTGAAAACACTACATTTACTTTAGGAAAAGTAAACACTAACACTGGTTTTAAGAATTATAAGTTACCATTAAATTATTATGCTTTAAGAACGTATGATAATTATTTAAATTATGGTTCTGATAAAGACAATAGAAAGTTTAATATTTTTGAAAGAAAAATTCTTGGAACAAATAGTGATATTAATTTAACTAAATCTTATATTATAGCCAGACTTGAAGGGGAAGATATAGTTATTAGAGCTAGGTTAAAAAAGAAAACTAGTAATTCTACTTTAGATATTGGTGAAAGAGTTTGTATTTTTAAAAACATCTTTAAAGCTGATGGTTTAAATCATACGATAAAACTACTATATAAACCTCAAGGTGTGGAACTTTTTTTAGATTATAAGTTTATTGAATATAAAGATTGGCTAGACCCAACAACTAATGATTTGTTAATACCTTTCTTTGCATTTGAAATACCTAAAGAAAAAATAGAAACTTGTTCTGCTTTACTTGTAAGTTCTGCTGATTTTATTGGTGAAAAGTTACCTAATAATACTTTAGTTAATTGGGATTTACTTATAGGTTTACCAAATGGAATAGATTTCTTCTATAAAAGTATTGGTTACTATAAGTTATATCAAAAAGATGGTAATCTAGATTTCTATAATAGAGATTATATTAATAAACTAACAGGAGAGTGTTACTTCTTTAATGTATCTAATAATAATTCTTTAACTAATCAATTGAAGATAAAAGGTGAGTTTAGAGAAATGAATGTTTTAATAGATAACAACTTTTCTTATGACTATCAAAACACTTTAGATTATGTTTTATATAGTAAAAGTTTAAACGGTACTTCTAACAATAAACATTATAATAGAATACAAGATTTCTTTAATTACAAAGATGGTTCTTTTAAAAATTTTGCATGGTCAAAAACACTACATAAAGATACTGAGTATAAAAATTTTAGTAGCAATAAAGTGTTTGAACTTTATAAACTTTATTCTGACAAAGTTATAACTTATAATTCTTTAGCTGATTTTTTAGAATTAGCAGAAGGTAAGTTTAGAACTCTTATAAGAAATTTTATACCAATAGTTATAAATCTTTCTGAGTTTGGAGAAAAAATAAAAAACAGTAGGTATAATATAAAGAAGATTAAATACTCTAATATAGAAAAATATTGTAATTTAAGAAACAACTCAAAGAATTATTTGGTATTAAAAGTATTTGAAGTAATTCCAAGAAACATTCCATTTAGAGTTGATATTGATTTTTTTACAGCTGTAGACCTTTACGAAACTACTGATATAGTTTGGTCAAACTCTGATGCTTATACAGTTCAAGAGATTGTAAACCAATTAAACACTTTAACAAATACAAATTATATAAAATTTAGTAGATATAGAGAAGTTTTATTAGTTGAAATGGATAGTGCATGGCTAATTACTAATTATGGTTTTAACACTTTTACTTTAAAGTTTAAAAACACTCCTCCATTATCTACAATAATTTACACTCAGGTTGCTGAAGGATATGTTACTAACCCTAGCACAAACTGTGGTTCAATAGAATACAAAGTACCAACAGAACCTGAAAGTGAATTTTATTACTTTGCTAATGAAAATAGTAATGAGAAACATTATACTACATTTGATAGTGAAACAACTGGAGATAAAAAATATATAAGTTTTAACAATGAATAAATTTATTCCTTTAACAGGTGGACACAAACTTCAATTAGATGAGTTTGTATTGGTACAAAATTCCTTTTTAGAAGGATTTAATGCTTTAGTTAAAAAAATTAATCCTACTGGTAATTGTATATTAGATGGAGTTATTATAGACCAAAGTCCTTCAACTATAATAACTGTAACAGAAGGTTATATAGCAATTAAAGACCCTATTAGTAATATGTCTGAAATATACAAAGTTGATAGTCAAACTTTAACTAAGTCTTTAAACCCATTAGATGTATTATACTTTAAACCAATACAAACTACAATTGCACCATCCCCAGTAGTTTATAAAAACACTTTAAGTAAAATAGTTCATCTTGAAAGAAAAGCTGTTCTTAAATACAAAGATATTGCAGACACTGATGGACAAGAACTTTCTAACTTTTATTATACCGGTAGTATAGTTGAAGGTACTATATTTGCATGGAGAATACCGGTTAATAAAACTTTAGGTGATTATTTCACTTCCACGGGAATAGGTATAAATAGTATGCTAGGTAGTTTTATTTGTAATGGAGAAAATAATACAATAGATTTAAGAGGAATGTTCTTACCAATGGCAACTAATGTACCTGCATCTCCTGGTAATTTACCTTCAAGAACTAATCTAGATGGTGTGGCGAGTAACTTAGGTGAAGGAGGAAGAAATAAAAAACTTATAACTCAGGCGCAATTGCCTAATTATCAACTTCCTGTTACAGACCCTCCACACTCACATGGTTTTACACTTGGTTCTGATTCAGCAAGTGGTAGTGCAAATGGTAATTTTGCTAAAACAGATAGTAATACGGTTAATAAAACTACACAAGTTAGTGTAACTGGTATAACAGTTAATTCTGGTGGTAGTGGACAAGATTTTGATGTTAGACCAGCTTCTTATTATCTTTATTATATAGAAAAAAGATTTTAATAAATGAATAACCAAGTAGATATTGTAAGTATTAATATTGTACTTCAAGATAAATATAGAAAAATACTTTCTGAGTTTAAAAATAAAAGTATTACAACTTTAGCATTAGGAGATTCTGATGTAGATTATCTTTATGAAAGTAGATTACCAAGAAGCTTTGATTATGTTTTAGATGCTCCTTATAATATTCAAGAGATAAAAAACAAACTAATCTTTAATGGTATCGGAAAAGATTTATCTGGTAACGTCTCTGTATTTGCTAGAAAAGTTTTAGCAAATGGGAGTGTTCAATCTCTTTATAATTACCCAACAACTAATAACTTTAGTACTGGTGTTTCTGTGCCAAAATTATCTAATGGTTTGGATATATCTCAGATAACTTTTGATAATAATAAAATGGGCTATATACTTTATTTTCAAACAATATTAGATTTTTATTTAGATGAGAATAATTTAAATAAAAGATTAGATGAAACTATAACAAGTACAATAACCTGGAATGGGACTACTAACATTCCAGTAAACTGGGAAATCACTAAAGATGATATTAATAATTCTTTACTTATTTCTAAATTAGATACTACGTTAAACCCGGTTTCTAATTCATACTTAGGAGAAATAAAACTAAAAGGCGAAGTTAGTAAAAAGGAAAAAACTATAAAATTTAATTTTTAAAATGGCAACTTACTTTAATACACAACCTCAGAATAGATATGTAGATTTTTTAATCCAACCTGTTTACTCTGAGTATATAAATATTGATGTTGATAACTTATTTGAGTTTTATCTTTACTATTTTCCAAGAATTGTAAGTGGTACAAATATAACTCCAAGAAAAGCAATAAGACCAGATGGTGGATTTGTTGTAGTACCGCCAGATACTATTTTTACTTATGGTAACTCAATAGCAAATTTTCAACTAATCTCAGTTCCTGAAATAAGTAGATTAATCTCCTCTCCAGGCAAACAGTATGATTTAATTAATATAGATTACGACCCACCAAATAGACCTTCTACTGGAGATGAATCTTATGAGTTTACTTATGTAACTTTACAACAAGCGGTTAGTGTAACTAAAAGGATTGTAGGTTTAACTGAAACACCTTTGGTAAATAATAGTTCATTAACTATTGCTTTAAATGATATTATAAAGTTAAGTAAAGCTGATAATCGTGGTGATGAAGTAACTTCTTCTTGGCAAATCTTAAAGTCTAATGCAAGTGGAACAATTGTTAATCAAACTGCGGTTGTTGGAGTAGATTATAACTTTATTTCTGGTAATTTAACTAGTGATATAATAGAAGTACAGTTTTTAACTAACAATAATTTTACAATTATAAACAACTGTTCTGGTTATACTATCTCAAATAATATTTATTATAACGTACCGAGTGACACTTCAACGAATAGTAACTCGATTAGTCATAATTTTATTATGAATACTCCAACATTCTTTTTTGAAGTAAAACCACCTTTAGCTACACCAAATTTAACAATAGATTTAGATAGTGTTATAACCTCTACACCTGATTTAAAGTTTTATTTAAATGCAAGTATTTTGTGTGATTTTGTCTTAGATATTCCATCTGGATATTTTCATAAAAAATACACTGCTTCTTCAGTGGTAGACATTATAACTAAAACAGATAGTGAATGGAGAACAGAGATTAGTAATAGATATAATGTTCTTTTAGAAGCAAGTGATTTTATAACTGGTGAAGTCATATTTTCAAAAAGTGGTTTACCACCATATACAATATTATTACCTGAAGTTAGAAAATATAATTTACAATTTAAGTTTATACCAAAATAATTAAGAATGCCTGATATTTTAATTCCTCAAAACAATCCAATATTAACTTTAACAACAGTTGCTCCTTTAACTAGAACTGCTAATGATTTAATCTATACTAAAGGTGGTGGTACAATTTTTGGTAATACATTAAAGAATGATAATGTAGTTGGTGGTAATCAATTGCATGGTGGTAATACTAAAATGAATAACTTAGAAGTTCCTGTTTTCTTTGTAAAAGATAAAGTTGAGATAACTTCTGAAACTTTAATGGTTAAAGGCCCAAAAGTAACTAGAGGTTTATTTAAAAGTGTTGATAACCCATTAATACTTGATAAAACCTTAAAGACATCTAAAACATATTACTGGGATGAAAATTTAGTTTCTCCAGTTGGTATTTTTGATGTTGTTTCCGATGCTACAGCAAATTTTCAAATAAGTGGTAATGGTTTAACTTTAAAGTTTGGTACTAATGATATAAATATAATTCCTGATTATAACCATCAAATATTTATCCAACTAATTCCTATTACATATACTGTACCACCTGAGTTATTATCTCCACTGGTTTCATATACTGATGGGTCTTCAAATTTACCATTTATTCAAAATACAGAAGGTTTCTTAACTCATCGTCAAGCACCTTTAACTAATAGTGGTACTGGTATAAATAAAATATATTCTTATAGTTTTTCAAGTCAGAATAGAATAATAGATTTATCTAAATATATTGGTAGAAAAGTATCTGTGGTTTTAATAAATAGATTATATGACTATTATCAAAATTCTTTAAACACTTTAACTTTTAGACAATCAGAGATACATAGAAGTCAAGTTTTAGGAGACCCTACGATTTATAATCTATCTGACTTAACACCAGGAAGGAATAAGTTTTTAGATTATAATACAGGTTATCTAAGTGGTTTGAGAACTTATTTTTCAGATATTTTAAATAAATCTGAATATGAACTATTTGAGACTCCTTTTATAGTTTATAATATAGATAATGAAATAAAAGACAGGTTTTATACTCAACCAAGTGACCTTTCTGATTATAATTTTGAGTTTGAATTTCCAAATGTTTTATTAAATGAAGATTCTACTCACACTAAATTAAATGTATTAACTAATTATGGAGTAGTTTATAATGAAAAATCACTTGGTAAATATTCAGGCTTATATTTGAAGTGGGAAAACTCTACTTCAGGAAAAAGATTTGGATGGATTTTATATGATTTAAGAGTAATTGTTTTAAATGAACCTGAGTTAGTTGTTGCTTTAAGTACAAAAGGAAGAAGGAATTATACTTTGCCTAAAATTATTCTTAATCAAAACAATAAGTTAGCAAATACATTATCTGATGTAAACTTTGATATTATAAATGTAACTTCAAATACCATATTTGGAACTATTGTAGTTCTTAATAAAACACACAACTTTAATGATGGTGATTTAGTTGTAATTGAAGATGTAAATGTTAGAAATACTATTACTGGTCTTTTAACTACTTCTACTGCAAATGGTTTAAGATATATAAAAAGATTTTATGACGACCCAATTAATTTAACCGGAGAAAGAAAAGATAGATTTTATATTTATGAAGATTCTAATCTAACACAAGTTATTACTTCCAATGGTTTATTTTTAAATAATGGTGTTTCTCAATCAGGTAAAGTTAAAGGGAATAAATTAAAGCATCAATACTTTGTAACATATAGAGTTAAAGGAGCTCATAATAACACTGCAAATCAGTCAGAGATACAAGGATTTAACTTTACTAATTCATCTGGTGGTATAAATAATACTACTGGAGATTTAACAGTTACAATACCAAAATTTGAAAAGATGAATAATGGTTTTACTACTACTGATTTAGAAATAATAATTGGTAAGTTTAACTCCACTATAAATAAACCTTATAAAGAAAATGGTTTTACAGAAGTAGTGACTATATCAGTAAATGATATTCCTTCTAGTGTTTGGACACCATTTACAAACTCAGCACTTACTTTTACATTTAATAAAAGTATTTATGATACTTTTGTTAGTAGAATAGGAAACTTATTAGGACCTTATAATAGTTTAACTAATGCTAATGGAAATCCAGATTTTAATATCATCTCTAACTATATAGAATCTTTTGATGCAAAAAATGATATATTTATTGGTAATATAACTTCAACAACTGAGATAGAGCAATATAGAGCAAACTTTAAAGTTATTATTAAATCTGGAGAGTTTAATGGTACAACAAACCCAACATATCAAGCGACTAATCCTTTAATGAAAGATAAATATATTTCAGAAATAGCTTTTTGCGATGACGAAACTAAAGAGATAATGGTTTATTCTAAATTATGTCCTGCAATAAAAAAATCAAGTAACACTGATTTAATTTTAAATTGTAGTCTTGACTTTTAGTAGATTGCCATAACTTGTACCATGATTAGTAGTTACATAACTTCTAACATAATAGTTTGTAAATGGAGTTAGATTTATAATACCAACAGTAAAAAAGTTAGTAGAATCTTGATTACTTATTACTTTGCTATCTATATTAATAGTTGGTAAAGAATTTGTAGAAGAAAAGCATACTCCTTTTTCTAATAAATTACTATTCCCTAAAGAAGTTATTTGAGAATTAATATTAAAGCTTACCCTAGTTATATTTGAAGCATTAAGAGTATTTACTAAAGCAAAATAAGTTGAAGGTAAGAGGTTTTTGTTTACCTCTGGTTCAGAAGGATAAATATCAGTTAAAGTAACTTCTTTTTCAGAGATAACTTCACCTTCTGCTTCTACAAAAGTAACAAAAGTATTTTTTCTTTCTCTTTTTTGAATAGTTGAAGCATCTCGTATAAAACACTCAAGTTTTAGTTCTACTGTGGAGATATAAAAATTCTTTTCTTCTTGATTATCTTGGTTTAATAACTCTAATGTAATTAGTTTATTATAATCCACTGGACCTATAGAAAATCTAGTCCCATTTACATTAATTATATTTCTTTTGTTTCTAAAATAGTATCTTAATTGTTCCTCAAATTGATTAGCATACTTTCTAAAACCAGTTATAAATTTAAATTCATATATTAAGTCATACCATAATGAAGGAGAGATAATAGTTTCTTCATAAACAATACCATTCTTTTTTTGTTTAGGTTCAATTGAAATAACATCTTTTATAGTTGGGTTTGATTTATATTTAGTTTCCGTTCTTGTTCTAAACATAGTTAAATAAGGCCCATTAAGTGCATCTTTAGTTACATCAAATTGAGTGTAATTTTTTTCTTTAAAACCAACTAGTTCAGAATCTAATTTTATAACTGATTGTAAGTTAACTCCAATTAAAAACTTATTATTAAACTCAGCAAAAACACCTTTATCGCAATCTTCAAGTGTAATAGAAACTAAATTATTATTAGTAGGAATAATACTCTTAGTGTGATTAGCATTTATATTCTCATTAATTAATGGAGAACGTAAGTGAAAGTAATCAGTATGGTAAGGATTAATAAAACTTTTTTTTCTTATAGTCATTGAAGAATTGTATATATCTTTAATTAAATAGTTATAGTAAGTTTTAGAATCTAATAAAAGTATAAAGTATAATCTCTAATTTTAAGGTCTAAACAAAAAAGTAAATATGTTAACTTTATTCCATTTTAAAAAAAATAACTCTTTTCTATTAAAGAAAAGTGGTCACTTCTCAGATAAAATAATTGTAGATGGTATAGAAATGACGACTTCTGAGTTGCAATTTAATAAAAGACCAGAAGAGGTTTATATTTTACGCAGTAAAGTAGAGTCTAAAGGTTACCGTAACAAAAGCTCAAAAGAAGAAATTAGTGAAATTGAGTATGAGAAAAGAAAATGCTTGTTAGATAAAAAAGTAATAAAATCAAAAGATGAAGATAGTATTGAATTTAACTCAATTGAAGATGAAATTGAGTACTTGGTTTTTACTAAAAGTTGGTTTAAAGAATTTGAAACTATAACTACTAAGCATCTTGTAGAAAATATTATAGAAGTAGTTTATGAAACCTCAGAATATGAAGAAATAGTTTCATTACCTATAGCAGATGGTAACTTAAATTCTTTTAAACCTTTATATAGATATACTTTTGACTTCAAAAAAGTAGTAAAAGAATTTGCAGAAAAATATCTGTTTAAAGAACTAATAAAAGATTCTATCACAACTGGTAGATTTTTTTGTTTTTCTTTTAGTAATGAATACTGTAAAGTAAATAACAAGTATATTTTTAGTAATGGCTTACTAAAACAATTAGTTACTGAAACTGTAGACACATATCAAGAATGTGTAAAGAAAAGAGAAAGTAACAGAAAGATTATAGAGTATTGCTTTTTAGTAGAGCATAATCTATTAAGGTTTCCTTCTTTTTCTGAAAAAGAAAGAGATGAAGTTCGTACATCTCTTTTACAGTTAAAAAACTCTATATCTTCTTTAAATGTTTTTAAAAATAATGAAGCAGAAAAAAGAAGTATTTTAACTTCATTACAATCTTTAATTACTAAAACTTCAAAAGTATGATTTTACTTTGTTTTCTTAGTTTACTGAGTTGCTGCTATTTATGGTTTAAGTATTTAGCTTCAAAAGAAGTTAAGAGCCAATTTGATTTTATAAAAACAATAATACCATTAATCTTTTCTGTTATACCAGTTTTTTATTTCTTTATTTATTCTGGTGAAGTAGAACACTTAGAGAATATAAACTCAGAAGCAAAACACTCAAAAGACACTTTAAATATTAAAATAGATTCTTTAAAAAAAGATATTATTTTGGATAAAGAAAATTATCTCCTTAAAATTAGTTTTAAGTAATAAGTATAAACTTTTATAATTATATTTGAAGTGAAATTAAAAAATAAATATGAGCTCACCTAATCAAAAATTTATTTACTTACATTTTGTAGATGGTTCAAGTGGGAACAATAATAATAAGTTTTACAAAATGGAAGTTGGTTCTAATGGTTCAACCTGGACGGCTACTTATGGTCGAGAAGGTGCAGCCAAGCCAGCAACTGAAACTTATCCTATGTCTAAATGGGAAACTAAGTATAAAGAAAAGATAAAAAAAGGATATACTGATGTTACAGAATTTAAAACTGTAATAAAAGAATCTAAAAGTTCTGCAAGAAACTCAAATGGTCAAATAATCTCAAAAGACCCTGAAGTGGTTAAATTAATTGAATTTTTACAAAACTTATCAAACAATTTAACCAAAGCAAATTATGATGTAGAAGCAAGAAGTGTAACTCAATCTCAAATTGACACTGCACAAAGACAGATAAATTTATTGTTTGATATTTTTAAAGAATTTGGTACTAATAAGTTTTCTTTTGATAATTTTAACAAAGAGTTAACCAAGTTATATATTATCATTCCAAGAAAAATGAAAAATGTTTCTGACCATTTATTTGCCTCTCATTCAAAGAAAGAAACAGTAATAAAAAAATTAGAAGACGAACAAGATTTACTTGACTCAATGGCTTCTCAGGTTACAACAAATACTGCAACTGATGAAGAAGAAAGTGAAGTTAATGAAACAACTTTAATTGAAAGTTTAGGACTTGAAATGAGTATAGTTACTGATGCAAGAGAAATAGCAAATGTTAAATCAAACTGTCAAACTCATGGTCATAAAATAAATAGAGTTTTTAGAGTAGTAAATAAAAAAGCACAAGAAAGATTTGATAAATCCTTAGCAAAAGCAAATAATAAAACAACAAGGTTACTTTGGCATGGTTCACGTTCAGTAAACTGGATTAGCATTTTACAAAATAGTTTGATAATTAGACCTAGTGGTGTTGCTTATTCTGGTTCAGCTTTTGGAGATGGAATTTACTTTGCCTCAGAGGATGATAAGTCAATGGGTTATACTGATGGTGGAAGATGGAATAGTACAAGTAGAGGTAATTATGTTTATATGGCACTATTTAATGTTCATGTAGGAAAACAGTATATAATTTATGATAACAAAACTTTAAGTTCAAAAAGCACTTCGGCTTCAAAAGAAGTATTAAAGAAAGCTGGTGATTGCGATTCTACATGGGCGAGAAAAGCAGCTGATAGACCTAAAGATACTTCAAATAACTGGGGATATGGTTTACAAAGAGAAGAGTTGATAGTTTACAATTCTGACCAATGTACAATTTCTTATTTAATAGAATTTAAAGTTTAAAAATGAATAGTAGACAAGAGAATAATATTAAAATCTCTAAATATTTATTAGAGTTATCAAATTCTGAAGCAGGTAAATACTTGAGGTTTAACCAAATGCTTTTTAATTTAGGTATAAATGAGTTTAGTGAAGAAACTTTAGAAAGAAAAATTACAAATTTAGAACTTGTTGATTCTAGACCTAATACCTTAAAGGATAAATACTATGAAGAATCCTCATTGACTTTTAAAAAACTAATAAAAATAGAGATATGAAATTAGAAGAAATAAAAAAAGAAAAAAAACTTAGTAGTGTTGAAGTATATGGTTCCCATGATGGTGAAGAATGGTTTAGATTATCTACACCTAATAAAAATTCTTGGATAAGTAAAAATAGAGCAAAGTTAGCCTTAGAAAGTTCTTATAGATTCTCAGATTTTAAGTATATAAAATATTTTGAAGCAAGTGGAATTCTTAGTTTAAAAGAAATTTAAAATTATAAAAATATGGATAGTGAAAAAAAGTTATTTATACCAACTAAATGTAAAGCTGGCTTTAATGTAAGAAAAGAAACTTACACTGGTGTTTTAGCTTATGTTATTGCTTGGAATGGTAAACAATGGAGAAAAGAAAACTCTTGGGAAAAATGGAGAGAAAAATTTACTGACTCAGAAGAGTATAGAGATTTAAAAACTAAAAAGTTTAAAGAAGAAAAAGAAAGAAGAGTTAAATGGTGGGAGGAAAGTAAACCTAGTGATTGGATTAGAACTTCACATAAAACTTTAGAAGATTTCTTGAAATACTCCAATGTTGATAGTATAGAAAACTTTTCTTTTTATGACTATGAGAAAAGAAGTACTGATGAAAAAGTAAAAGTATTAGAGTTTGATAATACTCCTACTTCTGGTTTTGTTTTAAATAAAAAAGTTGGTGGATATTCAAGTGGTTGGAATCATAGAAGTACTTATACAAGAGTTTATGACCCAAGAGGTTTTGAGTTTGAAATTAGTATAGAAAACTTACTTTTTATATTACAAGAATGTAATGCTTATAAAGGTAAAGGATTAGAAGGAGAGTTTGTTTACAGCTGGTCTGGTAAAGATTTAGTTTTACTACCATGTAGTTCAGAAGACTATACTTCTGCAAAAAACTTTACTAAACTTCAAAGTAAAAGCCTTTTAAAAGATAATTTTAAACCTGGATTTATTTATAAAACTAAACAACTAGAAGATTTTGTATATTTAGGAAATACTAATTTTTCAGTAAAAAATGATAACGAAATTAATACTAGTAAAAGTCATGTTTTTTATTCTTTAAAAAATGAAGAGTTTTCTAAAAAAGATTTTAAATTATTTGCAGAAGAAGTTGGGCAATATGATAATTATGCTCAGTTAGTAGATTCTTTTAATTCAAATTGGTTTAGTAGTAAACTTAAAGAAATAGTTAAGAGATATGAAATTAGAAGAAATAAAAATAGAAGAAATAAAAATAGAAGAAACTAACTTTGAAGGAAACGGCTCTTACTTTTTCACATATAACGACAAACTAGTTCATAGTAGGATAATCAAAAACTCAGACCTTTGGTCTTCTTATGGTTGTTATATAAACCTAACCAAAAAAGGAATACAATTTGGAGAAACTTTTTCTAATTGGCAAGCTAAATTTTTTGGTGAAGTTAACTTCAAAAATATTTACTTTTTATTTGAAAATGGTTTTAAATTAAAAATATTATAAAAAATGGATAAGCAAATTCTTAATGAAATTACAAAAATAGAAAAAGAATTAAAATTAATAGAGAATTACAAAAAAGGTTCTCTCTTAACTAATTGTACTTACAAGTTAAATGGTGAAACTATAAATCTTCATGTACAAAACAGTACAGGACCATTAATAAATATTTACTCTGATATTCTTCAAAAAGAATTTTTTTATGAAAAGGCACGTACTGCTTTAAAGTCAAAAGATACTTTGTTAATTTATGGTTTTACTCCAGAAGATTGGAAAGAAGATTTAGAAACAATTAGTAATTACTTGAGAATTAAAGAAAGAGAAAAGGTTTTACGTTCTTGTTTAGTTAGATTAAATTCTATTTTAAGCAAAGAGGAAAAAGATAAACAAGAATTTGAAAACATACTTAAACTATTACAGAATGTCTAAAAAAGTTTCTTTTGATTTTGACGGTACATTAGCAAGAAAGGATGTACAAGAATTTGCCTCTTTATTAATTTCAAAAGGTATAGAAGTAGAGATTACTACTGCAAGATGTACACAAAAAGAATTGGATGAGAGACATATTTGGTGGTATAAAAACGATATTGTCTTTGAAATAATGGAAGAGATAGGAATAGAAAAAGTTACTTTTACTTCTTCTGTTTCTAAAAGTGAGTTTTTAAAAGAGGATATAATATTCCACTTAGATGACGATAATGTAGAATTAGAAGAAATAATTGAAAGTGGAATAAAAACTATAGGTGTAGATGTTAAAAAAATAAATTACCAGGAAATTTGTCTTAATATCTTAGGTCTCAATCAAATAAGTTTATAATTTTGTGGTCTTAAAATAATTATAAACTATGAGGTTAACTACAACAAATTTAGAAGGAATAAAAGTTGAAGTGTATTGCAACAAAACTAAAAAGCTACTTAAAACTACTGAGTCAATAGCAAAAGCTAGTAGGTTTGTAAGTCCTTATAAAAGTAAAAATCTTTCTTCTTATGTACATAGTAGTAAAATATATAAGGATGAAAATGGAAATGAATTTTTCTTTAAAATAAAAAATTAAATGGAACTTGATTTAGAAACATTAAAAGGAAGAGAGATTAAAGAGGCAATAAATATAGCTAATCAAAATGGCTTTAAAGCTATTTTTGTTAAAAATATTGATACTAATCTTCCTTCTAAATTTGAACTAAGAACAGTAGTGTTAGAAACTGAAGGTAATACAGTTATTTCAGCATTTATAAAATAAACTATGGTACAAAACTTAATAAACTTCGTAAAAGGAGATATAATTGGTGCTTCTTTTGAGATGAAACCAGCTCCAATTACAAAGTTAGATACTTCTTTAATAGCTGAAGGAATATGGACGGACGATACCTCTCAAATGCTTTGTGTTATAGATGCATTACTAAACTCTAGTAATAAAGAAGAATTTATAACTATTTTTAAAAGTAATTTAATCAATTGGTTTGATAAAGGACTTTATACAAAGAAAGGAAAAGCTGTAGGATATGGTTCAACTACTAAAAATGCTATAAAGAGTATAAAAGATAATGAAGAAGTTTTAAATACTAAACTATCTTCTGGAGCATTAATGAGAGTAGCACCTTTTCTTTTTACTCACTCAAAGTACTTAGATTATTTACCTGAGTTAATAAAAGTAACACATAGAAATCCAGAACATTTAAGATATATCTTTTACTATTTATCTTTATATAGAAGTGATATACTTATAAGTTCACCAGTAGAAAAAAAAGAAGATTCTTGGATAAGAAATAACCCAGATGATATCTTATATTTTATTGAAAAAAATACCAATAAAAAAGATATAGAATTTTTGTGTAACCTTACAGAAGATGGTGGTGATACTGATACTGTTTTAGCTTTACAAGGAGCTTTAAAAGATGAGGAATTTTTGCCTACTATTAGTATAGAGATTCCAAAGGAAGTATTAGATATGTTTTCAAAATTTAAAACTTGGATAGATGAACAGAATAGTTAGTCAATTAGATAAGTCTTATAAGTTAATGGAGAAAAGAAACTGGGATACTCTTTATATTTCAGTAGACATTCACGATACTATTTTAGAAAGTACTTATTCTACTGAGATATCAAAAGTTCCTTTTAGATTTGCTTTAGAAACTTTGCAGTTATTATCTAAAAGAAAGGAAATAGTTTTAATTTTATGGACCTGTTCTAAGAAAGAGGATACAACTGAGTATGTAAAGTATTTTTCTGAGAATAATATTAACTTTAAGTATGTAAATTCAAATCCAGAAGTACAAGATAGAAGTTATGCTGATTATTCTGAAAAGTTTTATGCTAATTTAATTTTAGATGATAAAGCTGGTTTTAGTGCTTTAGAAGATTGGGAAGAATTGTTTAGATATTTAGAAAACAAGTAAAAGTATAAAGTATTTTTCTTATCTTTATATCCTAATAAAACATAAATAAACATGAAAGAAAAGATTTATCATTTAGCGACATTATTAATGCACCAAAATGGTTCTACAACAACTTTGGAGGTAAAAAATGCTCTTTATACACTTGGTATTGCTAATGGTATAAAGCAAATTGAGGTTTCAAACTTTATGAGTCAATTGATTGATGAAAAAAGTGATTGGCAAAGAGAACTAGAACCTACTCTAAACTTGTATAACATTTATTCATTAAAAGTTAATGACGCTGTAGTAACACCATTAGTTAGTTCTACTACTGATTTAGTACAAGCAGCTAAAGATGCAGTTGAAGCTGATAAAGAAATAAAAGGCGTTAATGATTTACAAGCAGTAGCTCAATCAAATTCTAACACTTTGGTTGTTGGAAAATTAGGAGTTCACTCAAGTGCATTTTTATCTAAATTAGACCCAAAAGTTATGGTTGCTTATTCAAAAGGAAAAGAGCCTTATCTTACAGCAACAAAAGATAAATTTGAAGCAAGAAAGTTATTTAAGAAAATAACTGGAGAAAAACATAATGAAGTTAGAATGATAACTTTAAAAAGTTTCTTGAAAAAGCAAAAAGTATAAAGAAGTCTTCTTATATTTGTGCTGTCAAAAGGAATAAAGATGTTCTCAAAAAACTTGTAAACAAGTAGCATTAGTTTTGGCTTAACTAAAATTCGTTTTAAAAGATTTCGAGTGAATAATCTTTTTGCGGTTGTTAAACCAAAGACAAATTAACAACTAACTTTAAGTATACAAAGGAGTTAGAATAGATTTAAGTTGTGAGACCAGCTTAAATCTCAAAATAAAAAGTTCTTTTAAAAAACATTTCATTTTAACCCAGTCAAGAGTGTCACTACTCAATGGTGAGGAAGGCTAAAAAATAAAAAAAGGAATTAAGTTTCCTGAGAACTGGTATAAATGATTATAAAACTCAGCGGGTTGGACTAGCGGTTAGGTCGCTTGACTCATTATCAAGAGTTGTTGGTTCGAATCCAATACCCGCAACTAAAAGTAAATTGATGTTTAGTAGACATCTTAAAACTATTTGCCTTGTCATAAGCAAGCGGCTTGAATTAACAAGTACACAATGGTTATTTACTTAGTTTTAAAAATATATAGATAAAGTTATAACGGCTATTTATTTTACTTACTTCTAACATTTGTAACGTTTATTAGTAATAAAATTCCCGTTCTTTTATTTATTTAAAATAAGGTAATGCTAACAAAAATAAATTTACTTTATAGAATAAATAATCCTGAACTTTCTAATTCAGAAAAATCTTTAATAAGAGGTTTAGTATCTTTTATAGATGAAACTTTATTAAACAATTGGACTGGTACAAGTTCAAAAGTACAATTTTTAGGTTCTATAGATAATAGAGTAGTTGAGTTTAATAAACTATCTTCAACAAGAAAAGATTTGCTACTAGACTCAGTATTAAATAATTATAGAACAACTGGTGGTTGGACAGTTACATTTGTAGCTACAAGTGGTATTGTTTTAGAACATTATAACTTTACTTAAAAAAAGATTTGGTTGATTAAAACAAAAAATATAATTTTGCATTATAGTAAAAAGAAGAAATAATTCTTATTATATAAAAAGAAAAAGATGAAACAAAGTAATAACATATTGAATTTAGAAACAGGGTTAGGCCTTGAACTTGGTACAGAGGTACTGAGATGTTTAGTTCTATGTTAGAAGATTAGAAAAAGAATTTGTATATAACAAAAGAGCTAAATATAAAAAATTTAGCTCTTTTTTATTTAGTGGTGTAAGCTAATTGGAAACGCTAATAGACTTAAAATCTATTGTTTGTGAGTTCAAATCTCACCATCACTACAAATAATACGCCTTCAAAGCATTGGTGTTGATGCAATTGCCTTGTAAGCATTAGAATTCGGTTAGACTCCGAATGAAGGCTCAAAAATAGTTCTTATACTCCGTAATACAAAGGGTTGAGTGAACCGCCTTTCAAGCGGTGCTATGTAAATGGCTAGTGGGTTCGAGTCCCATACGGAGTACAATAAGCAGGATAGGTGTAACTGGTTGCATGCTAGTCTTCCAAACTAGAGGAATATAGTGAGTTCGAGTCTCACATCCTGCCTTAGGTGTTTTTTTTGAATTTGCCATTATTTAAAATAATAATGGCAAATTTTAAAGATAAAAGAAAATATTTTTTTATTTATAAAACAACTAATCTTTTAAATGAAAAATATTATATTGGAATGCACACTACAAGTAATTTAAAAGATGGATATTTAGGAAGTGGAACACGTTTAAGGAAAGCAATTAGAAAATATGGGAAGCATAATTTTAAATGTGAAATTTTAGAGTTTTTATCTTGTAAAGAAGAATTAATAAATAAAGAAAAAGAAATAGTAACAGCTGAATTAATTTCTGATAACTTATGTACGAATTTAAAGCTTGGTGGCAAAGGAGGTTTTTCTCGTGAAGAGGCAAAATTAGGAAGAATAGCTACAGATAAAATTTTAAAAGAAAAACATGGTGAGAATTTTAGAGAAGTAATAATGCAACGATTTTTTCAAAATTTAAGTAAAGACGATAAAATTAAACGGTCAAAAAATATAATTGAAGGGCAAAATAAGATAAATTTTAACCATAAAACTTTTTTAAATAAAACTCATTCAGAAAAAACAAAAGAAAAAATGAGAAAAACAAGAGAAGAAAAAGGTTTGAATTTAAAAGAAAAAAATTCACAATTTGGTACTTATTGGATAACAAAAAATTTAGAAAGCAAAAAAATAAAAAAAGAAGAGTTAGAGTTTTATATTGAACAAGGATGGAAAAGAGGAAGAAAATTATGTAAAAATAAGCTTTAAGTTTAAAATAGTATAAAGTACTAAATAAAAAAAGTAAATAAAGTTGCATTGTAGAATAAAAAGTGGAATAGTAACTAAATTTTTTATTTAATATTTTTGGTTTAATAGAAATACCTACTTAATATATGCTCCATAACACAATAGAGTGAGTAAGCAGCCTTTTAGGCAGAGTGGGTTTGAACTCACTTGGAGTACAAATGCTGCCGTGGACAAATTGGTTTAAGTCGTCAGTACTTATAAATAAAAATTATGTTTAAAACTATAAATAGATTATGTGATTAGGTACTAAAAAAGTATCTAAAATGAAACATAAAAGTAAAGTAAAAAATACTACTTCAAGAATGGAATATAAAGT
>JACCDN010026751.1_pt1 | contig 27984 bp, 29 predicted proteins | sample 7441691 | NCBI WGS metagenome assembly JACCDN01 (sample SAMN15323439, study PRJNA562643) | freshwater metagenome | isolation source: river surface water | place: USA:Blue River Watershed | collected 2017-08-16 | reverse complement strand
CCGTGAAAGGGCGATGTCCTAGGCCCCTAGACGATGGGGACGTTTGAGGCTCGCAAATCGTACCCGTTAGAGGGGTGCTAACCCAAATTGGTTAATTGCCCGCGCAAAAGTGCGAATTACAGCGAGAAACGCGAAGGTTTTTAGAGAAGAGCCCACTGAATCGTGATTGAGACAGTTACATCTTGCTGACCGAGATCAACAACGGTTGCTTCTGAATCAGCGGCCTTAGCCATCGCCATTACTGGTGGATAGTTAATTGGGCTTGAGTTCTCAACTAAGTAATTAACGCGACCAAGCTTTGCGCCAAGTAATTTCGCGTATGAAGATGCTTTTGCCTTTGCATTCTTTACTGCATTAGCGCGAGCTGATTCGGTTGCCTTTGATGAATCGAGAACGAAAGGAGTTACACCTTGAATCTGCAAGTTATCTCCACCAGCAGCGACAACTGCATCTACTACGGCGCCCGCATTTGCGGCGCTCTTAATTGTTACTACAAAACTTTGTGATCCACGGTAGCCAACTAGAACAGAACCTTTGTCCTGTGTGTAGTTGTACTCGGGATAAACGCTAATGCTCTGCGTTGCAATATCAGCCTTTGCGATACCGGCTGCGGTTAGCGCAGCGCGCACAGCGGCTGCAGACGTCGAAGTCTTAGCAAGCGCCTCTTTATTAGATCCGGCGACAACACTTACATTCGCGTTCAGGCGAACTGCATCTGGAGTGACCTTTACAGATCCATCAGAGTTGACCGTCACATACCGAACCGCTGTTGTTGCAGCGCTGGCAGGTAGAGAAAGCGCAGCCCCGCCAACTACGGTAAGTGCGATTGCGATTACGGCTATTTTGCGAATTCGTGTTGTTCTCATGGGATAAGTATCTCCTATTTATTTTCGTGAGGCTTAAGGAGTTCTGGGAAATGCGTGTGGGTTTGATCGCTTATAGCGATTGATAAAGGTCGCTGTGATCTTTAATCATGCGATCGAGCGAGAAATAGCGTTCGGCATGCGCTTTTCCTGCGGCGCCCATCATCTGGCGCAATTGTGGGTCACGCACCAATTTCTCGATTGCATCAGCCATATCTACTGGGTTCGTTTCTGTTAGATAACCGTTGCTCTCGTTTATGACGATATCTGAAATAGATCCAACCTTTGTTGCAACGATTGGCAGACCAGCTTGAGCGGCCTGAATCAAAGTAAGTGGAATACCTTCATTATCTGAAGTCAGAATCGCGATATCACTTGCTGCAAATATTTGATCGATATCGCTACGCCATCCAAAGAAAGTCACATTCAACTGTTCTCGCATTGCGCGCTGCTTTGAACTTTCAAATAACTCACCTTCGCCGGCGACCAAGAAACGCAGCTCAATTCCGCGGCGCTTACATTCTGCTGCCACATCTAATAAACGATCTGGTCGTTTGATCTGAGCTAAGCGACCCACGAAGGTGCAGTACAAAACTTCAGATGAAATACCCAGCGCACCCTGCGTTGCAGATTTAGAACCAGTCTTAGGGACAGGAAGTCCAGGAAAGAAGACTCGGTACTTATCTGCACGACCAATTCCAACAGCTAACAAATCAGCTTTAACTTTGCTGCCGATCGCGATCAATACACTGGTACGCGCTGCAAAGAACTTCTCAATCAAGATAACTAATTTGGTTAAAGAAGAACTGAAATATCCATGAAGCAAGTGGCCATGGAAAGTATGAACCCGCACCGCTCCACGTCCTGCCAATAGCGATGCCAAGCGTCCAAGCACACCAGCTTTAGCGGTGTGGGTATGAATTACATCCGGTTTGTATTTACGGATAAGTAAAACCAAACCGAAGAAAGCTTTTAGATCTGCGATCAAAGAAACCGAACGCCCTAAACCAGCAATACGAGTCGCCTGAATATCTTTGGCGACGGTATCTAAATAATCCGCTTCATTTTCATCGCAGTAACCAGTAACCAAGATTTGTTCAAAGCGGTTTTTATCTAGCCCGCGCATGAGTTCGGCCACGATCACAGCAGGACCACCCACATTCATGCGGGCGATTATCTGCATTACCTTTACTTGCGCGGCCATGTGGTTATCTTCTCGCAAAAAGGCGCGATAATTGCGCACATGACCAGTGGTGAATTCGTCTCAAGTTGCACCGCTGATGCGCTCTCATCTGCCGCCCAACTACTTAAAGATGGCGGACTTGTCGCATTTCCGACCGAAACTGTTTATGGCCTTGGCGCCGATGCCACCAGCGCCAACGCTGTTGCCCGTATTTATCAAGCAAAGGGCCGCCCCGCAGATCATCCGTTAATTGTTCATATTCATTCGATGCAGTCAATGGGCGAGTGGGCAGATGAATTTCCTAACTATGCAATTGCACTTGCGCGCAGCTTCTGGCCGGGACCAATGACGCTAGTTCTTAAGCGTTCAATACTTGCGGAAGATTTTGTAACAGGTGGTCAACCAACAGTTGGCTTGCGAGTACCTGACCATGTTGTTGCACTTGCCTTGCTTTCGGCCTTTGAAAAAATCGGCGGTAAAGGGATCGCAGCCCCAAGTGCAAACCGTTTTGGCCATGTCTCGCCAACGACAGCGGATGCAGTCCGCGAAGAACTTGCAGAATATTTAGAACCATCCGATCAAATCCTCGATGGCGGCTCATCAGCAGTTGGAGTTGAATCAACGATCATCGATTGCACATCAACGGCTCCGCGTATCTTGCGCCCTGGTGCAATCACAACAGAGATGATCGAAGAAACCACCGGATTGAAAGTCTTAACCGAAGCAACAGATATTCGAGTTAGCGGATCTCTTGAAAACCACTACGCGCCTAGTGCAACCGTTGAATTAAATCGCAAGCCACTTGCATCAGAAGGTTTCATCGCACTTGCAGAAAACGAAACACCTGAAAGCGTTATTCGTTTAGCATCACCAAAAACTATCGAAGAATTTGCTCGCGTTATTTATTCAGCCCTTCGCGAAGCCGATAAAAAAGGTCTAAAAACAGTTGTAGTTCAAGAGCCAGCCGGTGATGGATTAGCCCTTGCCATCCGCGACCGCCTAATGCGAGCGTCGAAGGGGAGATAAAACTTCCGCTAAGATACGGCGAGTGTTCGGTGCTACTTTTGCCGAATTACAGTGGGGCCTTTAGCTCAGTCGGTAGAGCAACGGACTTTTAATCCGTGGGTCGTCGGTTCGAGCCCGACAGGGCCCACGTGTCAGATTTAAAGCCGCAGCAAAAGAATTCGTGGCTTCCGATATATCTCACCCTAGGAATCGTCTGGGGATGTTCATTTATCTTCATCAAACTTGGCCTTGAATTCTTAACTCCATTTGGTGTCGCTTTTGGAAGATGTGCTCTTGGCGCGCTGACTTTGCTTGGCTGGGCTAAGTACAAAGGGATTGCACTTCCTGAATCCAGAAAGATTTGGTTCCATCTTTGGGTTGTCTCACTTTTGCTAAATGTATTGCCCGGTGTCTTCTTCGCGCTGGCTGAAACAGAAGTTACATCGATCCTTGCCGGAATCATCAATGCGGTTACACCTCTCATGACCTTGCTGGCAATCATGGTTGTAACTCGTGATGAAAAGCCAAAGTTCTATCAAGTGGTCGGGATTTTAATCGGCTTTATTGGAGTCCTAACTGTTCTGGGTGCCTGGAAGGGTCTAGGCGAAAATCCAGTTTGGGCAGTTCTCGTATTACTTGCAGCAGTGACTTGTTATGGATTCTCTTTTCCATATTCACGTCGCTTTGTTCTGCCTCATAAATTAAAACCAGAATCTATTGCTGCAGCGCAAGTAACCATGGGTGCAATCACATTGCTACCGCTTTATCTTTTCGATGGAATTGCTAAAGATGAATATCGGCCTGCACCTGTGCTGGCGATGGTTGCCCTGGGAGTATTCGGAAGTGGTTTTGCCTACATCTGGAATTTCAAAGTTATGGAGATCGCAGGAAGTGCAATTGCGAGCAGTGTTACATATCTGACCCCGGTTGTTGCAGTAATAGTCGGAGTTATCTTCTTGCAAGAAAAGATTTATTGGTACGAGCCAATTGGAGCGCTAATTGTTTTGCTCGGCGCAGCTATTGGGCAGAACCGAATAAAAATTACTAAAAACTAGTCGATCTTCCAGCCATCTTTAATTGGGCCAAGATCAATTCCGGCGGCAGCATGGTCGCTCTGTTCACCACGTGCTAACTGCGATGCATGCGCCTTGTTATGCCAGCGGTCTTCGATCTTGCCAAAACGCCATAAAAGAAGGGCAAAAGTCCAAACAATTGCGAAGGCGCCAACGATGAAATAGCCAGCGCTATTTAAATTAAATGCGAGTGCGTAATCCCAGAAGCCACCAGTTAGTTCGAGTTGGCTGGCAATTACTTGGCAGATCTCGAGTCCACCAACGAAGAGCGCGACTGCAACAGATAGGCCAGTGATAACAATGTTGTAGTAAACCTTACGAACCGGCTTTGAAAATGCCCAACCGTATGCAAAGTTCATAAATGAACCATCGATGGTATCGAGCAAGCTCATACCGCCGGCGAAAAATAGCGGTAACGAAATAATTGCCCACCAAGGAAGACCTGCGATAACAGAAGAACCAGCAAGCACGAGCAAACCAATTTCAGTTGCAGTATCAAAACCCAAACCAAAGAGAATACCGAGCGGGTACATCTTCCAGCTCTTGTCGATACGGCGGGCAATTGGTCCAAAGAAGCGCATCAATAAACCACGTGAATTCAGGTGCTTTTCTAGCTCTTCTTCGCTATATAAACCTTTGCGCATCTGGATAAAAACGCCAACAATTGAGACCAAGATAATTAAGTTAAGAATTGCAATAAGCATCAAGAATGTTCCGGAAACGGTTGTGCCGATCAAGCCTGTGTAATGGTGAAGAGTCGAATCTTCATCTTTCAATTGGCTGCCAACCGCCTTGATTCCGAAGTTCAAAAGAATGGCGAGTGCCGCAACGACAGATGAATGTCCGAGTGAGAAAAAGAATCCAACCGCTAGCGGACGTTGTCCCTCAGACATCAACTTTCGCGTTGTGTTATCGATGGCGCTAATGTGATCGGCATCGAAGGCGTGGCGCATTCCGAGTGTGTAAGCAAGTGCTGCAGTGCCCCAACCAAAGAGCGAACCATCGGCGAGCTCATAATTTCCAGATGTTGCTTTCCACATGAGCAAAGCGCCGGCAACGTGTAAGAAGAGGATGAAGCCGAACATCGCACCCATACGGCGCCACTCATCGCGGGTGAGGCGATCGCGCAACGGGATGCGCGGAATATCTTTGACGACCGTGTTCATGGCTCTCCAGGGGGTTTGCTAGATGCAAATGATTTGCAAGAAGCCAAGGGTAACCGAGTTGGATTGAACCTGTCCAAGCGAAAATTGCGCCATATCCTTTAGCCATCATGCGTAAATCAACCCTGCTGGCAATAGGTGGACTGGTCGCAACCATCTTGATGGCAGCCCCTGCCGCCGATGCCAATACTTGCTCATCGCTCAGTGGCGATTGGGTTAGTGCGGAAAACTTAAAGGCTGGTGATGTCAACTGGAATAGAGGAGTTCAATTTCGGTTAAGCGCCGACTTCTCGCGTCGAAAAGCGATCGACCGAATTGAAGGGTATTTCGATACGACATCAATTCGTTGTGGGCAAGAAGCGAAGTTAACGTTAGTTGGAGCCAAAAGCGCTCGGATAGAGATTTACCGAATGGGCTATTACAAAGGCCTGGGCGCTCGCAGGCTGGGCTCGGTTTCGATAAATAGCAGTTGGAAATTCGTTGCAACTGATAAATATTTGCCCGGTCAGTATCTATTTAAATTAACGTCCGAAAAACGTGCCGCCACTTTTGTTCCTCTGGTTATTAGTAATCCCGAATCTGCAAGTGATTTAACTTTCATCTCATCTGTTCTAACTTGGCAGTCATATAACCAATGGGGTGGAAGTTCGCTTTATAAAGGCCCTGATGGAAAGCGCGAAACACGCGCATCTTCGGTTTCCTTCCAACGTCCCTACGATGGAGATGGTTCAGGACAATTTCAGTATATGGAGTTTCCGGTTATCAAAGCCGCGGAAAAACTTGGGCTTTCAATTAACTATGCAACAGATATAGATTTAAATTCAAATGTGGACCTATTGGATAAGACAAAATCAATAGTTTTAGGTGGGCATAGCGAATACTGGACAACTAAAATGCGCGATGCCGTTGAGTTTGCCGTTGATCGTGGAGTAAATTTAATTGTGCTCGGTGGCAATACTGCATATAACCGAATTGATATAGATGGTAAAGAAATTTCAAATATCAAGAGTTGGCGAGATCTTGGTCGACCTGAAGTAACGCTCTTGGGATCCCAGTATTTAACTTTGGGTTTTCATAGCGATATGGTTATCGAAACAAATTTGTGGCCCTTTGATGTATTGCCTAAGGATTCGATAATCAAAGGTGTCGTTGGCTATGAAGCCGATACTCCAATAACTTTTAATGGTCCACCAGTCGAGACGATTGCCCGTTCGTCGATTCTGCCGAATGAAAAGTCGGTACCAGCGATGGCTACTTATTACACGCGTAAATCTGGGGCCGGAGTCCTCAATATGGCCACCAATGGCTGGGTTTGTGCGATGGAGAACCGTTGCCCATGGGGACACCGCTTTGATACGGAGACGCAGAATCAGATCCGCAAGGTGACTGAGAATATTTTGAAAGGCGCCGCACGTGGCCCGCTCGGAAAATGGCGAACGGCGTTTACACAAAATAACGCTCCTTCTTAATTTTTTGGGAGTAATCTCGCCGCTATGAGCGAAGACGAGGGCCAAGACGAGCTTGTAACCGAGGAAATGCTCTGGGATCGAATCCCAGAAGTCCATGGCGCTGATCGCGCAAATACTTATTACGAACTTAGCGCGCGAATTTTTGCACGCGGTCAATATGACGAAGCGCTAGCTCTAGCCGAAACTGCGCGAGATATCTTCTCCGAATTAGGCGCTGCTGAATCCAGCGAAGGACTTGCCCAGGCTTACTCTGCAATTGGATATAACTTAAATCAGTTAAAGCGTATGGATGAAGCGGCAACCGCGATGAGCAAGGCTGTTGAGATTTTGCGCGAAAGCAAATCCCCGTTGTCGCTAGAACTTGCCTGCACTTTGGGCGAGTGGTGGTATGCCTCAAAGAATTTTGCCAAAGTTGTAGAAATTATGGATGAATGTGCACAAGAGCATTTAGTCGATGGTAATCAAATTGGCGCAGCAAATGATCTTCATCTTTTGGGATGCGCCTATCGCGAGTTAAAGCAATACGATCAAGCGATCACCACCTTTAAAGAAGCGCGCCTAATTTTCAAAACCGAGAAAGAAGTTATTCAAGTAGCTCGTTGTGATCAGAAGATTGCCTCTTGCTATGTCGAACTCGGTGATGGTGAGAAGGCGCTAGAGGCAGCTCGCAAAGCGATCGATGTCTTTGAAACAGGTCACGATCATCGCCGCGAAACCTTTGCGCTCTTCGAATACGGAAAAGCCGAAGTTTTACTTGGAAAGTTAGACGAAGGTCTAGCAACTCTTGATGGAGTTTTACAGATCATCTCCGAAGAAGAGCCAAAGGATTTCGAGCTAATTGTTGATATTGAAACCCGCATGGCCAGCGTGCTTCGGGCACTTGGTCGTATGGCTGAAGCCGATGAAATCGATCGCCGCTTGGTTGCCGTGCGTGAAGCGATGGAAGATGTGCCGGTTTCAGAGGATCTAGGCGATTAAATAGCTCGTGCCTGATCTTTCTCATCTGCGCGATCGCGATGAACTTCTCATCACCATGGTCTGCCTTGGAAATATTTGTCGATCACCAATGGCTGCGGCGGTATTAGCCAATAGAACATCTGATTGGAAATCACCAAAGATCTCTGTCGATAGCGCCGGGACTTCGAATTGGCATGTTGGTGAGGGACCTAATCCACCTTCAAAGAAAACGTGGGAAGCGGCGGGCTACAAATACGACCACATCGCTTCACAAATTACTGAAACTAGAATGAAAAAATCAGATTTAATTTTGGTGATGGATCGCAGCAACCACCGTAATGTCATAGCTTTGACTGAAGACGCTGAGCTACAGAAAAAAGTACATTTTCTGCGCGATTTTGATTACACAATTGCCGGCGAGCGAGAAGTTCCTGATCCTTATTCTCTTCCTGACTCTGCCTTTGAAGAAGTTTTAGGAATGGTGGAACGGGCAGTAGATGGGTTACTGCAAGAGCTAACGCGGTAGGTGCTGCAGCGCCCAGTGGTACATCGCGATAGCACCGGCAGCGGAGGCATTCATAGAACGAGTCGATCCATATTGTTGGATCTCATAAAGTACTTCGCAGACTTCGATTCCTTCATCAGACATTCCAGCGCCTTCTTGGCCAAAGAGGAGCACACAAGATTCTGGCAACTGCGCACCTTCGAGCCGTTTGGAAGTTGGAACGTTATCAATACCGATTATTGGCAAGTTATTTTCTTTACACCAAGTGGCAAAGTCCGCGATCGTTGGGTGATGGATAACGGTTAGGTATTTATCTGTAACCATTGCCCCGCGCTTATTCCAGTCGCGCTTTCCGACTATGTGAACAGCGGAAACGTTAAAGGCATTTGCGGTTCGTACAACAGAACCGATATTTAAATCATGCTGCCAATTTTCGATTGCAATATGCAATTTGTGGCGCTTGGTATTTAGATCAGCGACGATCGCTTCGACCGACCAATATCGATAATGATCTAAAACATTGCGACGATCGCCATTTTCTAGCAATTCTGGGTCATATTGCGCCCCAGTTGGCCAAGGTTTTTCGTGAGGGCCAACTCCGACAACTGGAAAAAATTCTCCTGGGCCGATCGTGGCTGGTGTATTTATTTCCATGTGCGCACTCTAAACTTAATATGTAAGAAAGGCTAGAAAGGGCTAAAACTATGAAGACAGTATTTCTAATCGCATATATCGCGCACATGTTGGCGATCGCTGGAATTTTGGGACTACTTCTTCATCAGTGGAATAAGAGCCCTCGTAAATTATCTGCAGGTGTGATGCATTCGGCCGCTACAGCACTTCTTGCTGGTCTAGTTATGGTCGGTACATATTCATCGGCAAAGCCGGATGAGACTTTAGATCACACCAAAGTTGGCATCAAGCTAGTGGTAGTTCTTGTGATCTTGGTGCTTAGTTACATGAACGCAAAGAAGAGCGAGTTAAAGAAGAACACTTGGCTCACACTCATTGGCCTGACAGTTCTCAATATTCTGATCGCCACAGTAGCGTAATCCGAGAAGTTTATTAAAGCGATGCGAAATCGATTAAAGCGATCTGCCCTGCTCACTGCAGCGGTTATGGTCTTTGCTCCAAGCGCATCAGCTTTCGATCCCATCTCGGCTGCTAGCGTCTTTTCTAGGCTGGCAGTTGAGCCAGAGTTAAGCAATCCATCGGTTTCGCTAATTGATGTAAGTACTGGTGAAGTTGTCTTTGAATCGAATGCTTTCTCGCAGCGCAAACCAGCATCAACCATGAAATTACTAGCCGCTGCCGCAACTTTGCAGTACTTATTGCCTGAACAAGTTTTCAGCACACGCGTTTCCCTAGGCACTGTTCCAGACTCGATTGTCATCGACGGTGAATTCGATCCGTGGATTTCCATGGATCACCGAGTGGCAACCAAGATGAAGCGCACTTCATTTCCGCGCATCGCCTTTAACTCACTTAGCAAGGTAAAGGAAAGTTCTGGCGGATCAATTAAGAATTTAAAGGTTTATTACAACGGTATTTATGCCAATGAAGTCGCTAGTTATAAGGCTTTCTATAAGAAACGTGGCGTCAAAGCTTCATTTATAAAGGTCACTGATGAAAAAGCGATTTCGCTCGCGAGTGAAGAAATCTTGGTTACCGAATCTCCGAAGGTATTAACGATGATGGATTGGTTCTTACTTTGGAGCGATAACCAGCTATCCGAAAGAATGGCCAAACTTGCGGCAAAGGCGGCTGGCAATGAATTTAGCGATGCGGGAGTTGCTAAGACATTTTCAAATATCTTGGTGGGCTTTGATATCAATCCCGCTCAACTAAAGATCATCGATGCCAGTGGTTTATCGCGCCAAAATAAAGTAACGGCTCACGTTTTGGCGCAATTGCTCTACAAGATTCATTCAGATCCAGTGCTGTCACAACTAATCGCGAGCCTGCCTGTGGGTGGGGAAAGTGGCACGCTGCGTAACCGTTATTTAGAGACCGCACCTGAAGCAGTTGGTTTGGTTAAGGCTAAGACCGGAACGCTTTCTGGAACGGTGAGTTTGGCTGGTTATGTGCAATCTGGTGATCGCGAATATGCATTTGTGATTATTGCCGATCGCATCAAACGCACATTTTCCGCTAGTGATCGCGCGCGCAAGACCTTGGATCGTTACTTGGCAAAGATTGCAGCACCGCTAATGGCGCCATCAGCTGTGGTTGATACAGCAACAGTCGTTACTGATCTGCAAGTACTTTAATTGAACCGCCGTAACAGGCAACCCAAGTCTTAGAAGTCTTGGAGTCGTAAGTTACGCCGATTGGTTCGTTGCAAACCTTAATTGTTTGAAGCACTTTCATATCTTCAGTTCTGACCTTAGATAAAGTCCCGCTGCGGAAATTAACAACATATAGAGCAGAACCATCTGCAGAGATCGCCAAGCTACGTGCAGATTTTCCTGTTGCTACGCTCTTGATCGCCTTATTTGTTATTAGATCCCACGCAATTACCTTGCCCGAGATATTCAGCGTTGTATAAAGCTTGGTGTTATCTGGAGACAGTTCGATCGATCGGGGATTAGAACCTATTGGAATGTAGTTAACTGAGAAATCTTCTAGGTTTATGCGATGAATTCGGTTGCCGCCCATTTCGGCGACATAGGCGTATTTGCTGTCGCTGGTGATTGAGATTCCACGTGGGTAGCGCCCGATCTTGATTGATTTAACGGTTTTCTGTGTTTCAACCGAGATGACGGTAACTGTGTAAGAACACCAATTACTTACCAAGATGTACTTATTATCAGGGGTAACTTTCACGACTTTAGGGACCGATCCAACGGGGTAAACCGCATCAATCTCGTAGTTTTCTAAGTTAATGCGGGATAAGAAACTTGTATCGAAACCAGAAGCAGGTGAACAAGTGTCGTGGCCCTCTTTGTTAAAGCCTTTGCCATAAATCGCGTAATTAGTGAAATAGAGATATTTTCCATCTGGTGAAAATGCACCCTCAACTGGTGCGCCCTTAAAAGCTCCAGCGTATTTAGTAAAACCGAGTTTAGATAAATTCACTGTGTCAGGAACTGTTGCAACTAAATCCATAGAGTCTGAGTTGTAAATAGTCACACTATGGCGATACATCATGTTATGAGCGCTGACCAAGCCGGCATTTGAAGCAAGGACAGATTTCGGGGCGATCGACCCGTTAATGGTTTTAACTAGAGTTAATTTTTTAGTGGCAGCACTTTCCTGAATAACCTCTTCGGCACTTGCGAACTGGAATGGGGCAGCGACCGCAAGAATTAAAGTGAAAAGTAAGAAAGTCTTGCGCATTCCCCAACTTTAGTGGGTTTAGTGCTCTTCAAATTCATCATCGTCATCGTCGCCCTCATCGCCATCGTGATCACGTTCTCCGCGGTCACGGTGTTTGCCTTCTCTGAAATCATCATCGTCGTCATCTCCACCCTTCATATTTGGGGGAGTTGCGATCGCTGGTGCTGAAACTGCTGGTGCTGGAGTCGCTGCATTGTTAAAGGCAGGTGCCACGCTAGTTGCAGATTGTGATGCTTGCGGAACATTTGCTTGTTCCACGGATTGTTCAATCGATGTTGGTGAGCCTTGATTGCTCTGGGCAATGACCGCGCCACCGAAAGTAAGAACCAAGGCCGTTGCTGCAATTAGCACCCGACGGCTCTTCTTCGCCTTTGGTGCTGGGTTAATTGAACCGCCATCGTTGTAGGCGATTTCCATCCAGTCGGGCTTCTTTGGAGGTGTCATTTGTCATACCCTTTCGTCAATACGCACGATAGAGGCCCATCCTTAGAGGACCATGAGAACGCGGCACATTAATGCTGAGTAATCTTTACCTGTGTCCACGAATTCACGCTTAAAACCTTCAGTAAAGGTCCGCGGATTCGTTGACCTCATGAAGTTACGCGTTGTTGAGCTCTTATTAGTTTCAACTCTTCCGGCGATGGTTTTAGCTGAAGAAGGTCTTCCTTCACTTTCATTAACTCTTGCAACTTTGATTGGTGGAACTCTCGCTGCTGGAAGTGCAAACGCTTTCAATATGGTGATCGAATCTGAATCCGATAAGTTGATGAAGCGCACTGCGAAGCGTCCACTGGCTACTGGAGTATTAAGCAAGCGCGAAGCGATAATTTTCGCAACAGCTATCGGCCTACTTTCTTTACTAATTTTTCAGATTTTCACAACAACTCTTGCCACGCTCTTAACGCTTATCGCAATAGTTTTCTATGTTTGGGTTTACACAATTTTGCTGAAGAAACGCACGCCACAAAATATTGTTTGGGGCGGTGCCGCGGGTTGCATGCCTGCGTTAATCGGTTGGGCCGCGGTCACAAATTCACTCTCAGTTACAGCGTGGTCCTTCTTCTTAGTTATCTTCTTCTGGACCCCGCCACACTTCTGGGCGCTAGCAGTCAAATATAAAGATGATTACGCAGCGGCTCACATTCCGATGTTGCCAGTTGTTGCAAGCAAAACTCATTTGTTGCGCCAAATGTGGATCTACACCATTGCGATGATCGCTTCATCTATCGCCCTAATCATCAACGCCGAACTGCAAAACTGGGCGATGGCTTTCACGGTGGCACTTGGCTTGGTTTTTGCGGCGCAACTGCGCGGTTTAGATGAGAAATCAGATCACTACGAAAAGGTTGCGGGAAAGATTTTCCAGTGGTCAATCACTTACTTAAGTTTGTTGTCGGTCTTGCTAGTTGTTGCTCAGCTCTTAAAGGCTTGAGTTAAGTCCTTAATTAGATCATCAACGTGTTCTAGGCCTACAGATAGGCGTAGAACTGAAGGCGTAATACCCATTTCAGCTTGAACATCTGGCGTTAAGCGGCGATGTGTTGTTGAAGCAGGGTGGGTGATCAGAGACTTGCTATCGCCTAAGTTGTTAGAAATATCAATTATTCGCAGCGCATCCATAAAGGCGAAGGCATCTTTCTGGCTTCCCGCGAATTCAATGCCGATGGTGCTTCCGCCACCGGACATCTGCTTTTGAACCGTTGCATAATCTGGATGCGATTTAAGTCCAGGATATTTAACAGACTGAATCTCTTTCCGGGTCTGCAAGAACTCCGCGATCGCTTGCGCGTTCTCGCACATACGGCGTACGCGCATCTCCATAGTTTCCAAAGATTTTAAAAGTACCCACGCATTAAATGGACTTAGCGATGGGCCGGTGTGGCGCGTAAATGGAATTAGATTTTCGTGGATATATGAGAAGGAACCAAGCACTGCTCCTGCAAGTACGCGGCCCTGACCATCAATATGTTTAGTAGCTGAGTACATAACCACATCTGCGCCGAGCTTTAGTGGCTTTTGTAAGACAGGTGAAGCCATAACGTTATCAACGATCACAGTCGCACCGACTTTATGTGCCAGATCGCTAACCATTTGAATATCAACAATCTCCATCAACGGGTTGCTTGGTGATTCGATAAAGACAACCTTGGTTGGTTTATTAAGGGCAGCTGCCCATGTCGCTGAGTCATTTCCCTTTACAAGCTCTACTGTGACGCCCCACTTAGGAAGAATTTCAGTTAATACAACGTGGCAAGAACTAAACATGGCAGCTGATGCAACTATGTGATCACCAGCTTTAACCAAACATGCAACTGCTGCAAACATGGCAGACATTCCTGAACCTGTTGCTACGCAGTATTCGGCGCCTTCGATGGCGGCTAAACGCTTTTCAAACATCTGCACAGTTGGGTTATGGAAGCGGCTATAAAGAAAGTGATCGGTTTCGTCGGTAAATGAGTCGAAAGCTTCTTGCGCTGAGGAATATGTAAATCCACTATTTAAATAAAGCGCTTCAGATGTTTCACCAAAACCGGAACGAGCAAGACCGGCGCGCACTGCTGCAGTTTGCGGATTAATTTCCCAATCTGGTGCAGGGCGATTGTTGGTTGGTTGATAACCCCAAATCTCGTTGCTCACACAGATAATTCTAAGGTGCAATTGCTATATTCAATACATGCCTCAATTAGCGATATCGGTAAGCGATTTAAGTAAGAAATATGAGACTGGATTTGCCGTCTCGCACTCCAATTTTCAAGTCCCCGCAGGAACTATCTGTGGTTTCGTAGGCCCAAATGGCGCTGGCAAGACAACGACTATCCGCATGCTCCTGGGCCTCATCTCACCAACTGGTGGAACCGGGCGAATTCTGGGCGAACCAATCACATCTCCTGAAAAATACCTTTCGCAGGTTGGCGCGATGATCGAAGGCCCGGCTTTTTATCCCGCACTTTCGGGCGCAGAAAATTTGAAAGTTCTAGCAACGCTTGGTGGATTTCCACTTGAGCGCGTAGATCAATTACTCGAACAAGTTGGTTTAGCCGAACGTGGTAAATCCAAGTACAAGACTTACTCACTTGGAATGAAACAACGTCTCGGAATCGCAGCGGCGTTACTTCCTAATCCGAAGCTATTGATCCTCGATGAACCAACAAACGGTTTAGATCCCGAAGGAATTCAAGAGATCCGCCAACTGCTGCGCAACCTTGCCGACAGCGGAACAACTGTTTTCGTCTCCTCACATTTACTTTCGGAGTTAGAAATCATCAGCGAGTATTTGGTCATGTTGCGTAAAGGCGAAGTTGTATTCGCCGGACCTATGCAAGATCTCTTTGATGCGCAGCAACCTTTTATGTTAGTTAAGACAGAGCACCAAGATGATCTTGCAAAAATAATTGCGATCGCCGAAGGTGCAGGACATAAAGCGCATATCCGTGATGGCGTTGCCCACATCGAGGGACCATCCGAATGGGCGGGCACACTAAACAAATTGGCCTTTGATGCGGGAATTTTGTTAACCCAGCTTTCTCCTCAACTACCTAACTTGGAAGAAACTTTCTTTGAAATGACAGGAGATCAGAAATGATCGGCAGCTTGCTTCGGATCTTCTTTGCAGAATGGCGCAAATTACGCCGCCCCACGCTGCTTTTGGGCACTTTAGGTGCAGTTGCATTCTTTAGCGTTCTAGTTTCATCTTTGCTATTCCTATTAATTGATTCACCGCAAGGCAACGGCGATCGCGGTGTACGAATTACCCGAGAAATGTTGGCCCTGCCTAGCGGTTCGACTCAAGCATTTACAAGTATCGGCAATCTCCTCGGAATCATCGCGCTCTGCGTCTTCGCGGCACAAACAGCTCAGGAGTATTCACTCGGAACCCTGCGTAACCTATTGGTTCGCCAACCGGGACGTATTCGATTGCTAATCGGAAAGCTCGCCTCAATGAAGGCATTTGCGGTGATCATGACTCTGGTCGGTGCAATTATTTCAATCGGGGTCTCATACGTTCTCGCCGGCACCAAAGATGTCAGCACCACGCTCTGGTTTAACAGCGATGGTCGTATCGAAATAGCCAAAACACTTCTAAATGTTTTCATCTCAATTCTCGGTTTTGGCATTATCGGCATGGTTCTAGGAATCCTCTTCCGTTCACCAATTAGCTCGATCTCACTCGGTGTTCTTTGGTTGTTAATCGTAGAGAACATTGTCGGCGCTGTTAAATCGAGCACTTTGGAATGGTTACCGGGAAGCCAGTTGGCGACTGTTGCAGCAGGTGGAACTGAAAACATTAGCTATACGCACGCACTTTCGCTTTCTGGGATTTACGTGGGAATCGCATTGTTAATTGCCACTGTGCTCTTTACAAAACGAGATGTAGCCAACTAACGACTCTCGCTATCTTCTAACGGAGTTACACAGGATGCTCACATATTCTGGGGGCTTAACTCTTGGGGGTTTTGTGTCTCATCGCAGAAAAGCGCTGACGTTAGCCGTGATATTCGGTTTAACGTTGACGGTTACTCCTGCCATCGCGGCCACCCCAAAACCAACGCTGGCACAGATTGAAGCGGCGAAGAAAGCCGAAGCCGCGAAGAAAGCGGCCGCTGATACCGCGGCAAAGAAGTTAGCAGCCGCTAACCAAACTCTGCGCACTCTGACCGTTAAAGCAAACGCTGCACAAGCGTTATATGTAAAAGCAAAGCGCGAACTCGCAATTGCAACAGCAGCTGCAGTAGCAGCAGCCGAATACGCGCGCGAGACCGCAGAAGCAGTTGCGCAAGCACATCGCGTTATCGGAAAACTTGCCGCCAACGCCTACATCATGGGCGGATCAATGAGCGATATCGAACCTTTGCTTAGCGCCAATGGACCACAAGATTTAATTGATCAAATTTCGACGCTTGATAAATTAGGTGTGCAGAACACGATGGCGCTAGAGCGTTACAAAGCCGCCGAAATTGTGGCGCGTGCTGCAAAAGCAAAAGCCGATGAAGCAAAAATTATGCAAGAAACTGCCACTGCAAAGGTAGCTGCAGCTAAGAAAATTGCCGATGATGCGAGAGCGCTGCAGAAAAAAGAAGTTGATAAGTTACAAGCGATCCAAGATAAATTGGCGCGCGAACTTGCCAGCGCTAAACGCGTTCGCATCACCCTTGAACAACAACGCGCTCTAGCACTTCTTGAAGAGAGCCAAGCAAACACTGCAGTAAATACTGCTGGGCAGAAGAAAGTTTGGCCAAATATTGGGTTTAAGGGCCGCTCGACAATTCGCACGAATGAAGCACAACGCGAAATGGCTGTGGCCTTTGCCAAGAAACAAGTTCTTGCACGTAAGCCTTATATCTGGGGCACACAAGGACCAAATTCATTCGACTGTTCTGGATTGGTTTATGCCGCTTATAAATCGGCAGGTTTGGGCTGGCCTAATTGGGACCGCCTCAATTCTTCACTCTATGCGGGCTATACAAAGCATGTAACTTTGAATGAATTAGTCCCTGGCGATCTCTTGTTCTATTCATACAAAGGAACGATCTCTTCAATTCACCACATCACCATTTATGCCGGTAACGGCATGATGTGGGAAGCCAACTCAAAAGGCAAAGGACTGCTCTATTCAAATATCTACAGCGTTAAAGGACTTATGCCATTTGGTGGTCGGGTCTAGAGTTAGCGCATGACCAGCGCTCTCGTTGACCTGCGAAACGCTGTTCGACCATTCTTAGAAAACTTAACGGCCGGTGATTGTGCGTTAGTCGCTGTTTCAGGTGGAGCCGATTCGCTGGCACTGGCTTATGCATTAATCAAAGAAGCACCGGCGTTAGCAATCACCATGATTGGTGTGACTGTTGATCATCAATTACAAAGTGGTTCTGCAGATCAAGCCAAGAAAGTGCAGAGTGCGCTAAAGGAAATGGGATATAAAGAAGTTTTGATTGAAAAAGTTATCGTTGAAGAAAAATCTGGACTCGAAGCAGATGCGCGAACTGCCCGATATGCCGCACTCGATGCTGCAGCTCATGCCTTTGGAGCGTCACAGATTTTCCTAGGGCACACTCGAGATGATCAAGCCGAAACCGTTCTGCTTGGATTAGCGCGCGGTTCAGGCACTCGTTCACTTTCGGGAATGGCTGTTGTAAACGGAAAATATGCCCGTCCATTTTTAAATGTAACTCGCGAACAAACCGTTTCCGCGTGTACTGAAGCAGAGTTAAATCCCTGGAACGATCCGCATAATGAAAATGAAAAATTCACTCGCGTAAAAGTGCGCAATAAAGTTTTACCAATTATGGAATCAGAGATCGGCCCCGGCATTGCAGCAGCTCTTTCGCGCAGCGCCGCGATTTTGCGCGATGATGCCGATGCCTTGGATGAGATGGCCCAGGCGGTGATTTCTAGAGTCGACCTCAAAGATTTGGATTGCGCTGCCCTGGCCGAACTACCCCGAGCGATCAGATCGCGAATTTTGCGGGCGGCGATCTATGCGGCAGGGGCGCCCAGCGGCTCTGTGAGCGCAGATCACCTCGCCGCTGTTGAGGCGCTGGTCACCTCCTGGCGCGGGCAAGGCGAGGCGAGCCTGCCGGGTGGTGTGAAGGTTGCTCGAATTTCGGGCAGACTTTCGCTCTTAGCCCGCCCGAATTAAAAGGAGTCCCTAAGTGGATCTAGCTGCAGTCGGCACAGATGTAGAACGCGTAATCGTTACTGAAGAACAACTACGCGAAAAAATTGCAGAACTTGCTGCTCGTGTAGATGCAGATTACAAAGATCGCGACTTACTTCTTGTTGGCGTGCTCAAGGGCGCAATCATGGCAATGGCTGATCTAACACGTGCGATGCAACGCCATATCGAAATGGATTGGATGGCAGTTTCTTCTTACGGCTCCGGCACCAAATCAAGTGGTGTGGTTCGCATCCTTAAAGATTTAGATCGCGATATCACTGGACGTAATATCTTGATCGTCGAAGATATCGTTGATTCAGGTTTAACTCTCTCTTGGTTGCGCGCAAACTTAATGTCACGTGGTGCAGCAAGCGTTGAGATTCTCGCGATTCTGCGCAAGCCAGAGGCTGCCAAGGTAGAAGTCGATTGCAAATATGTCGGCTTTGATATTCCAAAGGATTTCGTAGTTGGTTATGGACTTGATTTCAATGAGAAATACCGCAACCTCTCCTTTATCGGTGTGCTCGCAAAGCACATGTACTCGTAAGGACGGCGCCCTCAATAATGGATAAGAAGAAAATTGATGGGAAAAATTTGCTGAAGAAAAAAAGTTCGACGTCTGCAAATAATGCAAAGAAACCTGGCAAGAAAGCGCCAACTACGCGCGCTGGAAAGTTTTTCCGCGGCCCACTCTTCTGGATCGTTGTTGCAATCTTGGCAATCACAGTATTTGGTCAAGTAACGGGCGCCGGAAACCGTTACACCGAAATCGGAACCTCACGCGCTCTTGCTGCAATTTCACAATCAGAAGTTGAATCTGCAGTACTAGTTGATAAGTCTCAAAAGATTCGCTTAATTTTGAAGCCTGGCGTTTTAATCAAGGGTGATAGCAAGGTAGAAGCGTCATATATTGCTAGACAAGAACCAACGTTAATCGATGCTTTAAGTGCAAATGCGCCAACTAAAGGCTGGACTGTAGAAGTCCCTTCACAGTCACTATTTGTCTCATTCTTATTCTCAATCTTCCCAATCTTGCTAATTGGGCTCTTGTTCTTCTTCTTAATGTCGGGGGCGCAAGGCGGAAATCGTGTATTTTCATTTGGCAAATCTCGTGCGAAATTACAAGACAATGACATTCCGCAAAATACCTTTGCTGATGTTGCAGGTGCAGATGAAGCGATCGCAGAACTTGAAGAGATTAAAGATTTTCTAGCCAACCCACCTAAATACGCATTACTTGGAGCAAAGATTCCTAAGGGTGTACTTCTCTACGGACCTCCCGGAACAGGTAAGACACTTCTTGCCCGTGCAGTCGCCGGTGAAGCAAAGGTTCCGTTCTATTCAATTTCTGGTTCTGATTTCGTGGAAATGTTTGTGGGCGTTGGCGCAGCACGTGTGCGTGATCTATTTGCGCAAGCTAAAACCAATGCGCCAGCAATTATCTTCGTTGATGAAATCGATGCCGTTGGTCGCCAACGTGGCACAGGTATGGGTGGCGGTCACGATGAACGCGAACAAACTCTTAACCAACTTCTTGTTGAGATGGATGGATTTGAAACTGGTGGCCAAGTTATCTTGATCGCCGCAACTAACCGTCCAGATGTTCTAGATCCTGCGCTATTGCGTCCTGGTCGCTTCGATCGTCAGATCGCTGTTGACCGACCAGATCTAAAGGGTCGTGAAGAAATTCTTAAGGTGCATGCCAAGACCAAGCCACTTTCTGATGAAGTTGATTTGATCAATTACGCACGTCGTACTCCAGGATTTACTGGTGCCGATCTGGCAAATGTTCTTAACGAAGCAGCGCTGCTCGCCGCTCGTGAAGAGAAGAAAGTAATTTCTAATCACCAGATCGATGAGGCAATTGATCGAGTTATGGCTGGTCCGCAGCGTAAATCAAGGCTTATGTCTGATGAAGAACGTCGTGTAACTGCTTATCACGAAGCTGGCCATGCACTTGTGGCACATGCCCTTCCGCACACCGACCCAGTTCACAAGATCACGATCATGCCGCGTGGTCGCGCACTTGGTTACACAATGGTTCTGCCAGATGATGACAAGTACTCAACAACTCGCAATCAGTTGTTAGATCAACTTGCATACTCACTCGGTGGCCGTGCCGCCGAAGAGTTAATCTTCCACGATCCATCAACCGGTGCTTCAAACGATATTGAAAAGGCAACCGCACTTGCGCGCGCCATGGTCACGCAATATGGAATGACTGAAGCTATCGGCGCCATCAAACTCGGTGCAGATGCATCAGAACCATTTATGGGTCGCGACTACGGACATCAACGTGATTATTCCGAAAACGTTGCTGCAACAGTCGATGCTGAAATTCGTAAACTTATAGAGAACGCACATCAAGAGGCCTTCGATATTCTCGTCGAAAATCGCGCGACACTCGATGCGATGGTTCTAGAACTTCTTGAGAAAGAGACTCTCAATAAAGAAGAGATCGCCGAAATTTTTAAGAAAGTTAACTCTTGGCCACGACGTCAGGCATGGACAGGTTCAGCAACTCGCATTCCATCTCAACAACCACCTGTTGATGTGCCAGCGCGCGCTGCTGTCGAACCAGTTGCGGAAAAGAAGCCATCTCGTGTTCGCAAGAGCGCTAAGAAAGATGCCGATCAAGAGTGAACGATGTAACTCCGGTTTCAATGGGGCCAGAAGATGGGCGTGCGCAGCACCCTTATGACGAAGCGCGCGCAACTGCCGCAGTTCGCGAACTTCTTCTGGCGCTCGGTGAAGATCCAGATCGCGAGGGCTTGCAAGAAACGCCAGCCCGCGTAGCCCGCGCCTTTAAAGAGAATTTTGAAGGTCTCTGGAAATCTCCGGAAGATGTATTAACAACTACTTTTGATATCGGCCACGAAGAGCTGGTAATCATTCGCGATATCGAAGTATTTTCACATTGCGAACATCACCTAACTCCTTTTCACGGCGTCGCACACGTTGGCTACATTCCGCGCGGCAAGATCACCGGGTTATCAAAGGTTGCGCGCTTGGTTGATCTATTTGCTCGTCGCCCACAAGTTCAAGAGCGCTTAACTACTCAGATTGCAGATGCGATGGTGAAGATTCTCGATCCGATGGGCGTGATCGTCATTATCGATTGCGAACATTTATGTATGTCGATGCGCGGAGTGCGTAAATCACAAGCGCGCACGACGACAAGTGCTGTACGCGGAGTTCTGCGTGACCCAGCAACACGCGCTGAAGCAATTAGCCTGATCACCAATCGCTAAGCCATCACTTAAACAATCGATAAATCATGAAAGTAATGGGAATCCTCAACGTAACACCTGATTCTTTTGCTGACGGCGGAAAACATGACACATATGAAAAGGCTGTTGCGCGCGGATTAGAGATGATTGCCGAGGGCGTAGACATAATCGATATCGGGGGAGAATCAACTCGTCCGGGTGCCGATCGGGTAACTGCCAAAGAAGAACAAGCCCGAGTCTTGCCGGTTATTCAGAAACTCTCGCAAACCGGAATTCCAATAAGCATCGATACGATGCGCGCCGAAACTGCAGCGCTAGCAATTGAGGCAGGTGCGAGCATCGTCAACGATGTAAGTGGTGGGTTAGCTGATGATCTAATGCACGAAAGCGTTGCGGAAATGGGCTGCCCATATATTTTGATGCATTGGCGTGGTCACTCAAAGGATATGAATTCGCTTGCTACTTACGGTGATGTGGTTAAAGAAGTTATCGCTGAAATGCAGGTGCAGCTAGAACAAGCGCTACATGCCGGAATTGCTCGGAATAACTTGATAATTGATCCTGGCTTAGGGTTTTCAAAAGAAGCCGAACATAATTGGGAGATTTTGAATCGCATCAACGAATTCATCGATCTGGGATTTCCAGTATTGATTGGGGGATCTCGCAAACGTTTCCTTGGAGGCAGCACTCCCGATGAGCGCGAAGAAGCGACGATTGCGCTAACCAAATCCTTACTTGATAAAAAGATCTGGGCAGTTAGAGTTCATAGTGTGAAACCACATAAGGATTTAGTTGTAAACCATGGCTGATTTAATTCGTATTGCTGGAATAAAAGGCTTTGGTTACCACGGAGTCTTTGAGGCTGAACGCGCCACCGGCCAGGATTTCTATGTCGATATCGAACTCGAAGTTGATTTAACGCGCGCGAGTGTTAGCGATGATGTGAAAGACACTATCAATTACGCCGAAGTTACAGATTTAGTAATCGAAGAGATCACCACAAATCCGGTATCACTCATTGAAAAATTAGCTGGACGTATTGCAGAACGAATTAAAGTTACCTTTTCACAAGCGGCCCGAGTGAGCGTAACGGTCCATAAACCACAAGCACCTGTATCGGCTGAAGTAAAAGATATTTCAGTCACCATCTCGCGATGAAAGCAGTGATTTCACTCGGTGCCAATATTGGTGACCCGAAGGCGCAGATGGATTTAGCAGTAGCCATGCTGCGCGAAGCCCTGGACGTTATCTCGGTTTCAAAGTACTTCTCAACAAAGCCAGTAAGTGATATCGAGCAACCGGATTACTTAAATGCCATTTGCATCGCCGAAAGCGATCTGCCCGCTCTTGATTTACTTGCGGTGCTAAATGGAATTGAAAAAACGCTAGGACGTGAACGTTTGGAAAAATGGGGACCACGCACAATAGATTTGGATCTCATCCAATATGGATCGCTCTTAAGTTCAGCTGACGAATTAACGCTGCCGCATCCTCGCGCACATGAAAGACGCTTTGTTTTAGAACCTTGGATATCTATTGATCCTGAGGCGATTTTGCTTACCCATGGCAAGGTTTCCGAGCTTTTGGCGCAATTGCCGTAAGGCCTTAAACTTAAGTACATCACCGCCCGGTACCTGAAAGGACTGGAGCCAAGATCATGCAGATAGTTACTAGCTCAACCGACCTTGCTGCCGGCTGCGCATTTGTTCCGACTATGGGCGCACTCCATGAAGGACATACCTCGCTCTTTAAATTAGCGCGCGAAAAATCAGATTTTGTTGTCGCCAGTATCTTCGTTAACCCGCTGCAATTTGAGAACTCCGAAGATTTAGCAAAGTACCCAAGTACTCCCGATCGCGACATCGAACTAGCTGAGCAGGCTGGGGTTACTCACCTTTGGCTTCCTAAGTACGAAGAGATTTATCCAGAAGGCTTTCCGCGCTTAAGCGCTGGTGCGCTCGGTGACATATACGAAGGTGCCAATCGTCCCGGACACTTTGATGGCGTTGTCACCGTTGTTGCACGATTATTTGAATTGGTTAAACCAAAGATTGCCATCTTTGGCGAGAAAGATTTCCAGCAATTAACGCTGATAAAGAGGTTAGTTAAAGAGCTAAATTCAGAAATACAGATTATTGCGGCACCAACAATTCGTGAAGCAGATGGACTGGCTATGTCATCGCGTAACGTTCGATTAAGTGAAAGCGCACGAAAAGAATCTCAAGTTATCTATCGCGCACTTACTGCAGCAAACCTTGCTCCAGATTTATCTGCGGCGCGAGAAGCGCTTAAATCAGTCGCTGGATCCGAAGCAGAATTCTCCTTGGATTACGCCGAAATCATCGATGAGATTGATTTCACTAAAGCGGGAGATGCGACCGAAAACAAGCGTGCGATTATCGCCGGTTGGCTAAATGGGGTGCGTTTGATCGACAATATGCAGATGAAGTTCGGAGCATTGCGATGAAGTTGTTAGCGCCTGCTCCAGGCTGGACTGCGCAAGCCGATGTCATTGTTGTTGGCTCTGGAATTGCTGGATTAACTACAGCGCTACAAGCCCGTACATATGGACTTTCAGTTTTAATCGTTACGAAATCTAAAGTCGATGAAGGCTCTACTAAATGGGCGCAGGGTGGAATCGCCGCAGCACTTGGTCCAGGAGATACCCCTGATCAACATTTGAAAGATACTTTGGTAGCCGGTGCAGATTTATGCGATGAAGAAGCTGTGCGTGTTCTAGTTACCGAAGGACCAGAAGCAGTTCGCAAATTAATTGAACGCGGCGCAATTTTTGATACCGAAGCAAGCGGAGAAATTTCGTTAACTCGCGAAGGCGGACATCTGCGTAACCGCATCTTGCATGCCGGTGGCGATGCCACGGGCGCTGAAGTTTCACGCGCACTTCTTGCCGCGGTTCATGATGATCCAGAAATTGAAGTAGTTGAAGATGCACTTGTACTAGATGCGCTTAAAGATGCCAGTGGCTCGGTATGTGGAGTGACTTTGCACGTAATCGGAGCAGGTAGCCGCGATGGCGTTGGTCGCGCACTTGGTAAAGCCGTTGTTCTTGCAACCGGAGGACTCGGACAAGTTTTTGCGCAAACCACAAATCCATCAGTTTCTACTGGAGATGGTGTTGCACTGGCACTGCGTGCTGGAGCGAAAGTTGCCGACGTGGAATTTATTCAATTCCATCCAACAGTTCTGTGGCTAGGTGATAACACGCAAGGTCAGCAACCATTGATCAGCGAAGCAGTTCGTGGAGAAGGCGCTTACTTACTTAATGATGCAGGCGAACGTTTCATGGTCGCCGAACATGAATTAGCAGAGCTGGCACCACGCGATGTAGTTGCAATCGCATCTATGCGCACCATGAATAAAACTGGCGCCCACCATGTTTGGCTCGATGTTCGCCATCTAACTGGATTCGAAGCGCGCTTCCCAACTATCTACGCATCTTGTATTGCGCACGGTATTGATCCGGCAAAGGATTTGATTCCGGTCGCGCCAGCATCGCATTACGCATCTGGCGGAGTTCGCGTTGATTTAAACGGTCGCACCAGCGTTAACGGCCTATATGCGTGCGGAGAAACAGCTTGTTCTGGTGTTCATGGCGCTAATCGTTTAGCTTCAAACTCACTGCTGGAAGGACTAGTTTTCAGTGCACGAATCGCTGCAGATATCGCAGCTAACTTGCCCGAGCACCGTGAACCGGTTGAGAATAATTCAGAGAGCATTTTGTTAGATCCACTTACTCGCCGCGAACTTCAGTTAAGCATGAGTCGAGGTGCAGGCGTTTTGCGTTCTTCAGATTCGCTCTTGCAGACCAGCGCAGATTTAACGCGTATCCAAGATCGTTCCAGCGATAAGCCATGCGTTGAAGCCTGGGAGACAACCAACCTTTTCCAATTGGCGCAAGCGATTCTTAAGGCGGCGTTAATTCGTCAAGAAACTCGCGGTTCGCATTGGCGAGAAGATTTTCCTGAGACGCAGAGCAATTGGCGAAAGCGCATCGTGCAACAACTTGATCAACGTGGTGACTGGCTAACTTCTTATCAGGAGGTGGGAAAGTAATGACACTCTCGCGGACCGATATAGATTTAATAAAAGCAGCTTTAGCCGAAGACTTAGCTGGCGGTGAAGATATAACTTCCGTTGCAACTATCGATGCCAGCGCAACCGCAATAGCAGATTTCACTGCGCGCAAAATCGGAGTGATTGCAGGAATAGAAGTCGCCGAAGCGGTGCTACGTGAAGTTGGGCTAACTGAAATTAAGCGCTTTAAAAAAGATGGTGATCAAGTAAGCGCCGGAGATGTTTTGCTGAGCGTTTCCGGTAACACTCGCGCGATTTTATTGGCAGAACGCACAGCGCTTAACTTCTTTAGCCATCTGAGTGGCGTTGCAACTTTGACGAGCGCTTGGGTGAAAGAAGTTAGCGGTACTAAATGTCAGGTACGCGATACTCGCAAAACCACTCCTGGAATGCGGGTATTGGAAAAGTACGCCGTACGAATGGGCGGTGGCACCAACCATCGCATGACGCTAAGCGATGCAGCGTTGATTAAAGATAATCACATTGCTGCTGCTGGTGGCGTAACTGAAGCTTTCGCCAAAGTGCGCGCTTTATACCCAGATTCAGAGATCGAAATCGAAGTAGATACGCTCGATCAATTGCGTGACGTTCTGCCACAAAAGCCCGATCTAGTTCTGCTCGACAATATGAGCCCTGCACAGTGCGCTGATGCCGTTGCGATCGTAAACGGTGCCTGCAAACTTGAAGCATCCGGTGGAATCTCAATTGAAAACGCGCGCGCGTATGCCGAAAGCGGAGTTGATTTCATCGCGATTGGAGCGCTTACCCATTCAGCACCAGTTTTTGATATCGGTCTAGATCTGAGAGCGGAGTAGTTATGTTGTTAACAGTTGATGTCGGAAATACCAATACCGTCCTAGGAATCTTCGATGGCGAAGAACTCGTGCGCTCTTGGCGTGTAAAGACTGATCCTCGTACAACCGCTGATGAACTTTGGTTGCAATTCCACGCACTAGTTGCTGATTACAAAGTAACTGGACTTTCTATTTGTTCAACGGTGCCAGCAACTTTACGTGAACTGCGCACAATGATCGCTTCCTACTTTTCAACTATTCCAACCACAATTGTTGAACCTGGCACAAAGACCGGCGTTCCACTTTTAGTTGATAATCCAAAAGAAATTGGCGCAGACCGAATCGTCAATACTTTGGCAGCACATGCTCTTTACGGCGGTCCAGCAATTGTCGTTGATTTCGGAACTTCCACAAATCTCGATGTGGTTTCACCGAAGGGCGAATTCCTTGGCGGCGCACTTGCTCCCGGAATTGAAATTTCAGTTGATGCCCTTGCGGCGCGCGCTGCACAATTGCGTAAAGTTGAATTAATTCGCCCCAAGAGCGTGATCGGTAAGAACACCGTCGAAGCTTTGCAATCCGGAACTATCTTTGGATTTGCCGGCCAAGTAGATGGATTGGTTGATCGAATCACCGCTGAATTGGCAGAGAGTTATGACCAAGCACCAACGGTTATTGCAACAGGTGGCTTGGCCCCGCTAATTATTGGAGTTGCCGAAACAATTGATGAGCATGAGCCTGATCTCACGCTGATTGGCCTGCGCCTGATCCACGAGCGAAATATCTAATAGGTAGACTCTCGCCATTATGAGCAACGAACCACAAGCCCCTGTTGAAGATGATCTGCCAGAACAACTGCGCATCCGCCGTGAAAAGCGCGCTGGCTTAATCGAACGTGGCGTTGAGCCTTATCCGGTAGCCGTTGCTCGCACCGCATCCCTTGCAGATATACGCAAGAAGTACGCCGATCTTGAAACCGATAAAACCACGGGTGATATCCAAAGCCTCACAGGTCGCGTAATTTTTAAGCGCGATACCGGCAAGCTCTGTTTTGCAACTTTGCGCGAAGGCGATGGCACCGAACTTCAAGCGATGTTATCGCTCGATAAAGTCGGGCAGGAAGTTTTAGATTCTTGGAAGAGCGATATCGACCTCGGAGATATCGTCAGCGTTACCGGCGAAATCATCACCTCAAAGCGCGGCGAACTTTCCATCTTGGCTAATTCATATGCGATGGCGGCAAAGTCACTACGCCCGTTGCCTAACGATCACAAGCCAATGTCGGAAGAAACCCGCGTACGTATGCGTTATGTGGATTTAATTGTTCGCGAAGAAGCTCGCTCAAATGCGCGTTTGCGTCCTGCTGTAATGAAATCTCTGCGCGAAACTTTTGCCGCGCAAGACTTTATTGAAGTCGAAACTCCAATGTTGCAGGTTATGCATGGTGGAGCAGCAGCACGTCCATTTAAGACATTTTCAAATGCTTACGACATCGACTTGTTCCTTCGTATCGCACCAGAGCTCTTCTTAAAGCGCTGCGTTGCAGGTGGACTCGAACGCGTCTTTGAAATTAACCGAAACTTCCGTAATGAAGGCGCTGACTCATCTCACTCACCAGAGTTTGCAATGATCGAGACATACCAAGCATTTGGT
>JACCDN010006359.1_pt1 | contig 27984 bp, 32 predicted proteins | sample 7441691 | NCBI WGS metagenome assembly JACCDN01 (sample SAMN15323439, study PRJNA562643) | freshwater metagenome | isolation source: river surface water | place: USA:Blue River Watershed | collected 2017-08-16 | reverse complement strand
TTAGCATCTTTCATTGCAGCTTCTTGATCAGCAGCAGCTGAAGCTACCATTGGCATAGCCAATGATGCACCAACTACTAAACCTAGAGCTAATTTGATTTTGCTCATCTCCATTTTTTAAATCTCCATAGTTGTTACTACTAGGGTTTAACTACCAAAGCAATTACTAAGATCTGAAACCGTTTACATTTATTCGATGTAATTAAGTCGCTTTTCTGTTCACTACCTTCGCCTCACATGTGTGGGCGTTTTGAGATAATAGTGTAGACAAAAATGATTTGCAATAGTCTAGTTACAATTTATTTACAAATAATATGAATCTTTTTATTTGCCCAAGTTTTCGAGTGTTATGATATTAACAATTCATCAACAGAATCAATATGAAAGCTTCAAATTAACATGTCCCAAACAAGTTACAAGTTATATCCAGAAATCCTACCTTACGTCACAAATTGGCTAAAAGTAGGAAACATTCATGAAATTTATTATGAGGAATGCGGAAATCCCAATGGCTACCCAGTCGTTTTCTTGCATGGCGGGCCGGGGAGTGGTTGCAATGCAACGCAGAGAAGATTCTTTGACCCAGAGTTTTACCGCATTATCTTATTGGATCAGCGAGGCTGCGGCAGAAGCAAGCCCATGGGAGAAACACAAGAGAACAATACTGATGCGCTGATTAGTGATATTGAAATCTTAAAAAAACATTTAAATGTAGAAAAATGGCTAGTATTTGGTGGCTCATGGGGCAGCACCCTTGCATTAACTTATGCAATTGCTCACCCTGCATCAGTAACAGGACTTATTTTAAGAGGCATCTTTTTAAGTCGTTCTCATGAACTTGATTGGTTCTTGCGTGATATTAATTATTTTTATCCTGAGGCTTACGAAGCACTCAGGGCTTATCTACCCGACTCAGAACGCGATGATGTTTTAAAAGCTTATGCCAGCCGTGTGTTTTCAAATGATGCCGAACTAGCAAGCGAAGCTGCTCGACATTGGAACGCTTTTGAAAATAGCATCATGTCATTGTTACCAAGAGTTCAACAAAACAGCAATCCAACGCCTGCAGAAATTGAAGTGGCACGGGCGCGCGTACAAATTCATTACATCCTCAATCAGTGCTTTGTAGGTCAACGCGACTTAATTAAAGAAGCAAAAACGCTCAATTCAATACCGACGACCATCATTCAGGGTCGCTATGACATGGTATGCCCACCCGTCAGCGCGTGGGACCTTAAATCAGTAATGTCTCACGCCAGTTTTCATATGATTCCGGACGCTGGGCACTCAGCGATGGAAATAGGCATTACATCAGCCTTAGTGGAAGCAACCGAATGCTTTAAAATGGCATCACAAGAAAAATAAAAACACATTAAATATATAAGGTATCGGTTTGAGTAATTTTTTGAATCAACAAAGATTTAGTACGCCTTTTTTCATTACCCGTGAAACTTTTAGCGCTTACAAGCTTCATGGCGGGCTTAACTTATCTGCATCGCTGTCTTTTTATGCAATGTTTGCCATGATTCCAATGGCGCTAATTTTATTTTTCATATTGAGCTATCTAGTCGTTTCATCTAATCACGCCGTGATCAACCTTGCAATTATTACCAGCAACTTTGAACCCAAGCTGAGTCGCCGCATCATGACTGAAGTTTATAAAGTTGCCCAACACAAAACGGCGTGGAGTGCAGTCGGTACCTTTGCACTACTATGGTTTACGATTCCACTTGCAAGTGGTCTAAGAACGGCTTTCTACAACATATTTGCAATTGCTGAACCTCCATCATTTCTAAAGAAATCCATTCAAGATATTTTGGCTGTGATCGGCATTTTATTTGTATTCTTCATGTTTACTTTTGCAGATTTAATGCTTGGTAAATTTCTACACTTCTTCCATCTGGCTTTCGCACACTCAGCTTTATTTGAGACGGTAAGTACTCTTGCCATCATTACATTACTGCTTACTGTTTTTTATCGTTTGTTTTTTCCCATTAAAATTTCTTTAAATTACATTTTAATAGGCTCTCTTGTTACTGCAGTTTTATGGATGGGGATGCGCCCATTGTTCTCTGAGGTGTTTTCAGCCAATCATTCATATGGCGCAATTTTTGGGGGGATGAAGAATGTGTTCGTTTCACTTGCTTGGCTTTACTACACTTTTGCCATTTTTCTTTTAGGCACAGAGTTAATTGCAACACTACACAAACGCGATATTTTATTGCTACGTGGACTGTTTAATGAAACAGAAAAAAGTAACCAAGCATTCATTGATAAATTAGTTGGACTCTACGGTATTAGCTTTAAACAGGGCGATACTATTTTTAAAGATGGTGAAGAAGGCGATGATTTATATTATGTCGTTTCAGGAAAAATATCCCTGGTTCGCGACGGCAAGCTCATGCGAGGTCTTAAAGAAGGTGATTATTTTGGCGAAATGGCGATGCTCTCAGATCCAATCCGTATAGCTGACGCAATTGTCGACTCCCCAGTCGCTGAGGTAATCGCGATTAGCTCTGATCACATTCAAGCTTTAGTATTAAGTGAGCCCAAAATTGCAATGCGGTTTTTAGGCCATATGGCCTTACAACTTAAAAATAGCCGTACTGGTAATAATCCAGCATAAGTACTATTCATTTATGGGAATCTTTCTTAAGATGACAGTATTATCCTCAGCGCTTAGACAAAGAATTTAAAAGATTATGGCAACTCCATTTTCAACATCAAACAAACAACCCAGCCAACAAGAAATTCAACCGCTCTTGAATTTACTTAATGCAGGTCAGCTAGCAGAGACTGCAAATATGGCGCAAACGTTAATCGCTCAATATCCCAATACATTTCTACTACACAATGTACTCGGTATCGCTTTAGATGGCTTAGGTGAATATGATGGTGCGATCAATAGTTATCGTAACGCACTCAAACTACAGCCCAGCATGCCAGATTTGCATTTCAATTTAGGAATTGTATTCGGCAACCTGAACCGATTTGAGGAAGCAGCGAACAGCTACCGCAAAGCAATTGCACTTAATCCTAAATTCTTTGAAGCTTATGGCAACCTTGGCACCTTGATGCAAAAACAAGGGAAATTGGAAGAAGCGGTTGCTAGCTATCGCAAAGCGATCTCTATCAACCCAGACGCTCGTGGTTATTTTAATCTCGGCACAGCTCTAAGAGATCAAGGCAGGCTCGATGAAGCAATTAAGAGCTATCAACAAGCCATACAATTGTTCCCAAATTACGCAGATGCCCATAGCAACTTAGGGGAAACATTACGCGACCAAGGCAATATGCAAGAGGCAATTAAAAGCTATCAAAATGCTTTAGCGCTTAACCCTAATCATCCAAGCGCAAACTACAATATGGCTGAATTTTTATATTTAGCAAAACGTTATGATGAAGCCATTCCGCATTTTGAAATGAGTCAGTTAGATGACTGGCAAGAACGCAGTATGTATTGCTTATATAAAGCAGAACGCTTTGACGAATTCAAAAATAAACTTGATGCAATTGTTCAGTCTGGCACCCACACCGCGCCTTTCTTAGCAACGCTCTCCACGCACTACGCCATTAACTTTGGGGTAGATGACCCATACAATTTTTGTAAAAACGGTTTAGATTTTGTATATAAGGCAGCAATTCCGGAACTATCGAGCCCGAATAGCCCATTACTCCAATCGCTTTTGAATGACATCAATAACGCGGAGATTGCTGAACGCGTGCAAGGCATGTTACACAACGGTAAGCAATCAGCCGGCAATTTATTTAAGCGCCCTGAACACTCATTTAGAACGCTTGCTGAGTTAGTTAAAAAAGAATTTATTCATTACAAAAATAAATTTGCAGGGGCAGATTGTGAGTTGATTAAGTCATTTCCAGAAGAACTGGAATTCACCAGCTCATGGTTCGTTAAAATGCGCCAAGGCGGGCATTTAGATTCTCACATCCATGAAATCGGCTGGATTAGTGGTGCGGTTTATTTAGCGATGCCTAGCGATAAAAAAAGTCCTGAAGAAGGCGCTTTTGAATATGGCACCCATGGCGACAGCTACCCACAAAAACATAGCAGCTTCCCGGTTGGCAGTGTCATTCCAAATGTAGGGGAAATTGTATTATTTCCTTCGTCGCTGTTCCACAGAACGATTCCATTCACGTCTAACGAAGAGCGTATTTGCATCGCATTTGATTTAAAGCCATCTACCCCATCTAATGCCCGCAGCAATTACTAATCAGCGGTGCCTCGATCATCATGGCACTTAATTTACCTCTGCAAGAACTGATTGAGATTACTGCAACTATTGCCTTTGCAGCATCAGGTTTAATTGCCTCCGCGCGCAAGAATCTTGATGCATTTGGCGTTTTTGTGGTGACTGGCGCATCTTCATTTGGTGGTGGAACATTACGTGACATCTTGTTAGATAGACGTCCATTCTTTTGGGTAGAACATGCTTATTGGTTATGGGTGATTTTATTACTCAGCTTGCTTGCGATCATTTTTATGCGTAATCGGCACATTCCATTAACCGAGCGAGCCATCCAAATTCCAGATGCCTTGGGATTAGGCTTATTTACGGCGTTAGGCACACAAATTGCAATTGAACATCAAATGCCATTGATAGTTTGTGCATTAATGGGCGTCACCACCGCTGTTTTTGGTGGTGTATTACGTGATATTTTTTGCAACGAAATCCCTAAGGCCTTTAACGATCATCAGCCTTATGCGGTACTCGCTTTCATCGGTAGCTTAACGGTAGTAACGTTATCGCAATTTCACACCCCGGAATGGCTCACGCTCTCAATTGCCGCCACCTTGGTTTCAGCCTTGCGAATCATGACGATCCACTTCAAATGGCGTCTACCAAGCTGGAAAATTGAAGACTAAGGCGCTATTACTTTTTGACTGACACCACTTCCTGCCCTTTAAGCAAATTAATTGCTTGAGTATATTGATAGTCACTTGCTGTGCCAGCCTCAACCAAAGTTTGATCTGAGAATTGTGTTTTAGGACTGTCTTTTACAACGGCTGTATTTGTTTGAGCAGATTTCTTCGATTCCTTTGGATTAGCAATATGGTTGCTCAGATTAGACTCACGTCTAACATTCGCAGCTTCAGCAACTGAAATTGTTGGATCTTCTACAATCACATCCGGTGTAATCCCCTTGGCTTGAATAGAACGACCACTTGGGGTGAAATATTTAGCCACTGTTAATTTAACAGCTGAACCGCTGCTTAAAGGCAATAAGGTCTGAATTGTGCCTTTACCAAAACTCTGCGTACCCAGCACTTTAGCGCGCTGATGATCTTGCAAAGCGCCAGCCACAATCTCCGAAGCAGATGCAGATCCTGCATTGACCAAGACCACCATAGGCAAAGTCTTGATTTCAGCTGGTAGATCTTTTAGATAATCATCCTCTTCTCTCTCGCCAACATAATTTTTCGGATTCGCAAAGAGTCGCATTTTTGCATCCGCGGCGCGGCCTTCAGAATAAACAATTAATGCATCTTTTTTTAGGAACGCTGCACTCACAGAAACGGCAGAAGTCACTAAACCACCAGGGTTGTTTCTTAAATCCAGCACCAAGCCTTTAAGCGGCACTTGTGATTGTTCATGGATAGTCAGTAATGCTTTTGCAAGATCTTCTCCTGTACGTTCTTGGAACTGGGTAATTCTCACATAAGGATATCCCGCATCAGAAAGCTTATATTTAACACTTGGGTTCTTAATGACGGCACGCGTCAATGTAATCTCAACAATTCCCGCTTCACCTTTTCTTGAGATCCCTAATTTAATTTGCGTATTTGGTTTACCGCGCATACGCTTAATTGCATCACCCAATGACAAACCTTTCACCGGATTGCCATCTAATTGCACAATTAAGTCGCCAGACTTAATACCTGCACGATACGCAGGGGTATCCTCAATAGGTGAGACGACCTTGACTAAGCCTTCTTCCATCCCAACTTCTAGACCCAGGCCGCCAAATTCACCTTTAGTGGCAATCCCAAAATCCTTCATACCTTCATAATCTAAATAACTAGAATGTGGGTCTAAACCAGCCAATGCCCCGTTGATTGCATCCATAAACAACTTGTTATCATCGATTTCATCGACATATTCACTTTTAATTTTTGCGTAAACTTCACTAAACTTTTTAAATTGCTCAATTGGAAAGTCTGCCCGAGACTCCGCAAAAGAAGTACTCGCAAGAAAGCTAGTGCAAGCAATCAACGCAAAATTAATAATGGTTTTATGATATTTGAACGGCATGACATTCCTTAGTTTTAGTTACAACAGCACTTTAAAATATTTCGCTTTAGTTAGTAGTCAGCATTAAGAATTAGTTCATCCTATATTCAAGACTTCTCTTTTGTGACACCAGACGTTAATATCCTAGTAATTTACTAGGAATTGATGAAATTGACTGAGCGTAACAAACAAAAAAAATGGGCTGACTGGAATTTTAATAACAGCTACGTGCAATTACCATCGGCATTTTTTTCAAGGCAGTCCCCAAGCAAAGTTCGTGATCCACATATGGTTTTGTTTAATCAGCCACTCGCCAGCTCCTTAGGTTTAGATAGCCATGACTTAATGAGCACTCAAGGTGAGGAGGTTTTCAGCGGCAATAAAATTCCTGAGGGCGCTGATCCTATTGCACAGGCTTATGCTGGTCATCAATTCGGGCATTTCAATATGCTGGGTGATGGAAGAGCAATATTACTCGGAGAGCATATCACCCCAGATAATATGAGGGTTGATATTCAATTAAAAGGCGCAGGGGCAACAGCATATTCGCGCCGCGGTGATGGACGCGCAGCTTTGGGACCGATGCTACGTGAATACATTATCAGTGAAGCGATGCATGCACTTAATATCCCAAGCACCCGCAGTTTAGCGGTCGTCACAACAGGTGAGCCAGTCTACCGAGAACGAACACTGCCTGGCGCAATTTTAACAAGAGTTGCAGCCAGCCATATTCGCGTGGGGACTTTTCAATACGCTTCATCTAGCTTAGGTGTTGAAGGTGTTCGATCTCTAGCGGACTACACCATTCATAGGCACTTCGTAGACCTTGAAGGCACAGAAAATAAATACAGTGCATTCTTGGATTCGGTCATTGATAGACAATCAAAATTAATTGCCCAGTGGATGTCTGTCGGTTTTATTCACGGCGTGATGAATACTGACAACATGTCCATTTGTGGTGAGACGATTGATTATGGCCCCTGCGCATTTATGGATAACTATGATCAAGCAACTGTATTTAGCTCTATTGACCAATTAGGGCGATATGCTTTTGGAAATCAACCTCATATGGGTCAATGGAATTTGGCACGTTTTGCCGAGACTTTGCTGCCTTTACTCAGCCAGCACAGTAATCTATCCATTCAAATTGCTGAAGATGCCTTACATGGTTTTTCTATTAAGCTTAAGCGACATTGGCTGAGCATCATGGGCCGTAAGCTAGGCTTATTCAATGAACAATCTGGCGACTTATCTTTGGTTGAAGATTTATTATCCCTGATGCAAAGCTATCAAATGGATTACACCAATACGTTTCGTAAGCTCGCCAATATAGTAGAAAATCCTGAATCTATTTCTAATCAAACCGACTTCATACAATGGCACCAACGCTGGCAACAGCGTATTCAATCGCAAGCAGAATCGGTTGAAAGTGCTATTGAGTTAATGCAATCTAACAATCCTAGTGTCATTGCCCGAAATCATCAAGTTGAGCGGGCGCTAGCCGCAGCAGAACAAGGTGACTTATCGGTAACAGCTGAACTAATTGAAGTCTTATCTCAACCTTATGATGAAAACCCGAAAAACAAGCCATACCAAGCTGCGCCACCTGCTTCGAGTGAGCCATACAAAACGTTCTGTGGTACTTAGCGTCCTTGATGGATATCAATAAAAAAGCCCACATGTGTGGGCTTTTTTATTTTCATTTAAAGCAATTTAGTGCGTTGGCTTTCTGCCTGGTGCAGCAGGTGGAATATAACCAGACACGCGGCAAAGCAAACCTTCAATAGCAACACCATCTTCATAATTAATCACACTGCAACTTGAAACCGCTTTATTACCTTCTAATTCTGAAATAGAAGTACGAACTTGCAATAATGAAATGCCAGTATCTTTAGCAATTTCTCTATCAAGTCTTTGGCCATGTTTTTTTAAATTATCTAATATCAGTTTTGTATACATTTTTAACCCTAATGATCAAAAAAACTACCTTGCGAATTACAAGGCTTCTATTTGGTGGGCCTCCTGTGAGTCGAACACAGCACCAACGGATTATGAGTCCGCTGCTCTAACCAAGCATGAGCTAGAGGCCCTTAAAACGATTACTTATTAGTCTTGCCCTGTTTCTAAAAAGCTACGCAAACGCTCAGAACGAGTTGGATGACGTAACTTACGTAACGCTTTCGCTTCTATTTGACGAATACGCTCTCGCGTTACATCAAACTGTTTACCGACTTCTTCCAACGTATGGTCAGTATTCATTTCAATACCAAAACGCATACGTAAAACTTTTGCTTCACGCGGTGTCAATGACTCTAGCACTTCACTGGTTGCATCACGCAAGCTTGCATATACAGCCGCATCAACTGGTGCAAGTGTTGTGTTATCTTCAATAAAATCACCCAAGTGCGAATCATCATCATCGCCAATTGGTGTTTCCATTGAAATCGGCTCTTTACTGATTTTTAGGATCTTGCGGATTTTGTCTTCCGGCATTTCCATTTTTTCAGCAAGTGTTGCTGGATCTGGCTCTAAACCTGTTTCTTGCAAGATCTGGCGGCTGATACGATTCATCTTATTGATGGTTTCAATCATATGCACAGGAATACGAATTGTGCGTGCCTGATCTGCAATAGAACGTGTAATGGCCTGACGAATCCACCATGTAGCATAGGTTGAGAATTTATAACCACGGCGATATTCAAACTTGTCTACCGCCTTCATCAAACCGATATTGCCCTCTTGAATCAGATCAAGGAACTGCAGGCCGCGATTGGTGTATTTTTTAGCAATAGAGATCACCAAACGTAAGTTAGCTTCAATCATTTCACGTTTAGCACGACGCGCACGCGCTTCGCCTGTTGTCATTTGCTTATTAATATCTTTAAGCTCTTTAATTGGCAAACCAACGCGTGCTTGAATATCAAGTAAGCGTTGTTGTTGATCAACGATAGAGTGTTTGAAACGCTCTAATTTTTCAACATAAGGCTTATCAACCGCTAATTCTTTACCTAACCATTCGAGGTCACATTCGTTACCTGGGAACGATTTAATAAAGTGAGTACGAGGCATCCCAGATTTATCTACTGAGAACTCCATAATCTTACGTTCATGGCCGCGCACTTCTTCAACCATGTCACGCACACGGCTACACAGCGCTTCGACTTGCTTAGCAGAGAAACGGAATACCGTTAGCGCTTCAAGCACAATCGCTTGTAGCTCTTGATAATCTTTATCTTGTGAGCCTTTTGACTCTAGAATCTTAGTCATTTTTTGATGTGATTCACGAATCACAGCAAAACGTGTCAACACTTCTTCTTTTAGCTTAGCAAGGGCTTCAGCAGAAATTGCTGCGGCTTTAGCGCCGTCATCATCTTCCTCGTCTTCCTCATCTTCAAGCTCAGCATCTTCGTCTTCGGTTTCGCTTGCCATGACTGAGTCCATACCAACATCAGAGTCAATCAAGCCATCAACCAAATCATCAACACTTAATTCATCTTGCTCGACTTTCGCAACCATTTCGAGCAATTCGGTAATCGTTGTTGGGCAAGCAGCGATGGCCTGCACCATATGCTTAAGGCCATCTTCAATACGCTTAGCAATTTCAATCTCGCCTTCACGTGTTAATAGATCAACCGTACCCATTTCACGCATATACATACGCACTGGATCTGTGGTGCGGCCGAATTCAGAATCAACTGTTGCTAGCGCTTGCTCCGCTTCTTCTACCGCATCTTCATCGGTAACCGCTGGAGGCGCGTCAGACATCAACAATACTTCAGCATCAGGTGCTTCTTCGTACACCTGAATACCCATATCGTTAATCATGCCGATAATGCCATCGATCTGTTCAGAATCCTGAACATCATCTGGCAAGTGATCGTTAATTTCAGCGTAAGTTAAGTAGCCACGCTCTTTACCAAGAACAATCAATAATTTTAAACGCGTACGGCTATCAACAGCCTGATCGTCCGTCTTATCAATATCTTGCTCGTTTTTTAGATCTTTATCTTTTGCCATGCTTAACCTCTATCCCCTGAATCGAGAATGGTTTACGGAAAACCCACTATTATACCTCAAAATTGCTGCTTATTTTTAGCACTATTTCCAAGAGTTTTGAGCAAAGCTCGATCTTGCTCAGTTAATTCACTCAAACTTTTTTCTTTCAGTCTATCGAGCAATGAGGAGTGCGATTGTTGCTGATACATTTCCATTAATTGGTGACGCGCACCATTAAATTCAAGCTCAATATCCAAACTTTCATCCAACAAATGTAATTCTCTTTCAACTTCCCTAACCAATCTCGCATCAGCCTTGTCTTGCAGTTGATGCAAGATGGCAGCTGGCTTAGAGCTTGGGTAAGTCAAAGCAACTTCAATACCAGCACTCAGCAAGCGTTCTTCCTCGGTATTGCTTTGCACCCACTCTAAATCTTGCTGCACAACTAAATCTGGACGCATCAACAACATTAATAAAAAACGGCGCTGTAATGAAACTGTTGTGCGAATCTGTCTAGGTGGAGCAGTCTTGGCACGCTGTATCGTCGGCATTTTAATCATGCTCTTCATTTCATCTAGCGAAATGCCGGTCAATTCAGCAACGCGCTTACTTAACAACAAGCGCAATCTAGGCGCTTGAATTTGCTGCAAAATAGGCTCCACTTCATTCAAAAATTGAACCTTATCTTCTTGCGATTGCAGGCTGTTATCTTCACTTAAATGCTGAATAATGTATTGCGATAAAGGCAACGCCACTTGCATTTTGGCTTCAAAAGCCTCTTTACCGAATTCGCGCACATAACTATCAGGGTCATGCTCTTCGGGTAAGAATAAAAAGCTCAATTTCAAGCCATCATTAAGCGCAGGCAAAGCATTCATAGCAGCACGCCATGCCGCTTTTTTACCCGCATTATCACCATCAAAACAAAAAACAATCTCGTCCGTCTGACGCATCAACTTAGTAATGTGAAATGGCGTAGTCGCTGTCCCTAAAGCAGCAACCGCATACTCAATACCGTATTGCGCGAGCGCAACTACATCCATATAACCCTCGACCACAAGCGCACGCCCTGCATCTCGCATCGCACGTCGCGCCATAAATAGGCCATATAGTTCATGACCTTTTTGAAACAAAGGAGTTTCTGGAGAGTTGTAATATTTGGGGGTGTCTTCAGGATTAATCACGCGGCCGCCAAAGCCAATGACCTGTCCCTTTTGATCGTGAATTGGAAACATAATGCGATCACGGAAGCGGTCGTAACGTTTACCCTGCTCATTTTCAACCACTAAACCAATGGTAGCCAAAATTTCACTGTCATATTGCGAAAATACAGACTGCAAATTTTGCCAGCCAGCCGGGGCATAACCCATTTGAAATTGGGCAGCAACCTTACCGCTTAAGCCACGGCCTTTTAAATAATCGATTGCACGCTGAGACTTCTTAAGTTCAGCGCGATAATAATTCAACGCAGCCTGCAAAGCTTCTTGCATGCCTGGAATAGCTTTTTGCTGAGGCTTCTCTGGATCACGCGTTTCTTGTGGGACTATCATCCCAACCATTTTCGCTAGTTCTTGCACCGCTTCAACAAAACTTAAACCTTGATATTCCATCAAGAAACCAATTGCCGTGCCATGCGCACCGCAACCAAAGCAATGATAAAACTGCTTACTTGGACTGACAGTAAATGATGGCGACTTTTCGTTATGGAATGGGCAACACGCAGAATAATTCGCACCAGCTTTTTTGAGCGGCACGCTTTTATCAATCACATCGATAATATCAACGCGATTAATGAGTTCCTGAATAAAACTTTCTGGAATCATATTCTGCAACCTATGCCCTAAAGGTCTTGACCAGCATCATCGCTTGGTCAATTAAAACAAAAAAGGAGCCGCGAGCTCCTTTATCGTTTCTAGTGATCACTACTTTGCAAAAATTTAACTGCCGAGCCTTGATTTAATAAGGCCTGAGATTTTAGCCATGTCAGCGCGACCTACTACCAGAGGCTTAATGCTTGCCATGACTTTACTCATATCTTTAATCCCCACTGCGCCAGTTTCAGTAATGACTTGCGTCAAAATGACATCCACTTCTTCATCAGTCAGCGCCTGAGGCAAATACTCTTGTAACACACCCACTTCAAACTTCTCAACATCTGCTAAATCATGTCGATTAGCCGCTTCATATTGAGAAATAGAATCACGACGTTGTTTCAGCATCTTTTCAATGGCCTCAACTACTTGCATGTCATCCAATTCGATACGTTCATCTACTTCACGTTGCTTAATTGCGGATTGCAACAAACGAATTGCGCCTAAACGCGCACTATCTTTAGCACGCATTGCGTTTTTCATATCTTCAGAAATACGCGCTTTTAATGACACTGCAAAACCTCGAAATTCTTTTTACTAGAAACTAGTAAAGTTTTGGAGCTAAAGTTTGGTTACGAATACGACGATAGTGACGTTTAACAGCTGCAGCAGCTTTACGTTTACGTTCCCATGTTGGTTTCTCGTAGAACTCGCGAGCTCGCAAGTCTGTCAACAAACCAGTTTTTTCAATAATGCGTTTGAAGCGACGAAGCGCTACGTCAAACGGCTCATTTTCTTTAACACGTACACTAGACATAAATCTCTCTTTACAATTAAATTTTTCGGTAGAAATTGCGGAAAAGTTTGCTATTCTATCGGGTCAGCTACAAATTATCAATGATTATGTGATGAAACATAATGTTCTAATGTAGCATTCATTACTTTAATAACGCTATTTTTAAAATTTCAAGAACCCCACATGATTGTTTTAGGCTTTGAATCTTCTTGCGATGAGACTGGTATCGCACTCTATGACACTGAACGCGGCTTACTCGCTCATGCTTTGCATTCACAAATTGAAATGCACTCAGAATATGGCGGTGTGGTACCTGAACTTGCTTCACGGGATCATATTCGCCGCGCACTGCCACTTACGCAAATAGTACTAGATCAAGCAAACTTAAGTTTAAAAGACATCGATGGCATTGCTTATACACAAGGCCCCGGTTTGTCAGGCGCACTGCTCGTTGGCACTAGCATTGCTGAAGCCTTAGCATTCACATTAAATATTCCAACAATCGGGGTTCATCACCTAGAGGGTCATTTACTAGCGCCATTATTAGAAGAAAACCCACCTGCTTTTCCATTTGTTGCACTTTTAGTTTCGGGTGGACACACTCAACTCATGAAAGTCACTGGTATAGGCGAATACGAATTGCTTGGTGACACCCTTGATGACGCGGCAGGTGAGGCATTTGATAAAACAGCCAAGCTGCTCGGCTTAGGTTATCCAGGCGGCCCTGCTGTTGCAAAACTAGCCAGCCAAGGGGAAAAAGGTCGTTTCAAATTACCCCGCCCCATGCTGAACAGCGGAGATTTAAACTTTAGCTTTAGCGGCTTAAAAACAGCCGTACTGACCTTAGCAAATAATAACGATAGTGATTTGCAGACTAAAGCAGATATTGCTTACGAGTTTCAAGAGGCGGTAACTGAAATACTAACCGTTAAATGTATGAACGCACTGCGTGTAACAGGCATGGATCAGCTTATTGTTTCTGGTGGCGTTGGCGCTAATAAGCGCCTACGAGAACAACTTAATTACGCCACTAAGCGCAAACTATGTCATGTGCATTACCCGCGGCTTGAGTTCTGTACTGACAATGGCGCAATGATTGCATTCGCTGGGGCCTTAAGACTAAAAGCAATGGCTCCACAAAGTAACAATAATAACTTTACCGTCAGGCCACGTTGGGATTTAGCGGAACTTCAAACACCTTATACAAGCTAGTTAGTGCTTTTTCTTGCCGAAACCAGCCTCTGTACCATTGAGTAATTTCTGGATATTGCTTCGATGGCGCCACACCAACATGATGCTCACAAAAACCACGACCATTTCAAAATTATGATAGGCATCATCTAAAAGATACCATGCATAAACAGGTGCCATCATCGCAGCCACAATCGCGGATAATGAAGAAATTTTAGTTAGTAGAAATATTAGCAACCAAGTTAGCAAGGCTGCCAAAGCCAGACTAGGTGAAATAGCCAACATCACACCCAAAGCAGTTGCTACCCCTTTACCGCCTTTGAATTTATGAAACACAGGATATAAGTGGCCTAAAAATACAGCAATGGCAACCGCACTCGTAATCCACATGACACCGCCATCGGGTTGCATCACCAACCAAACAGGAAACCATCCTTTAAATGCATCACCAAGTAGCGTCAACGCTGCCGCTGATTTTTTACCACTACGCAATACATTGGTTGCGCCAGGATTGCCAGAGCCAACAGTTCTCGGATCCGGCAATTTAAATAATTTACTGACAACAATTCCAAAGGCAATGGAGCCCAATAAATATGCGGCAACAATTTGAATGATTGCGACTGGACTGACCGGAATAAATCCTAACTCATTCATGACGAGATGCTCTAAAATCTAAAAGTTCAATTCTAAACCATATAGGCCAAGTCGTCGCATGGACATTATTTTTTTAAACGAAGTTAAAGTGCAAACTAAATTAGGCGTCCCAGCTTGGGAGCGCATGGTTGCACAAACGATAGTGCTTGATATCGAAATCGCCATGCCAAACAGTCATAGCTGTAAAACAGACCAAATTGATGACACCATCGATTACGGTTCTGTCGTCGCCAAAATTCGCGAACGACTCACAACAAAATCATTTCAATTAGTCGAGGCACTCGCCGAAGATCTATGCCAAATGATTATGGCCGACTTTGGGACGCCATGGATCAAAATCAAAGTTGCAAAACCTGGAATTTTGCCGGGCGTAAAAGCACTGGGTGTCATTATCGAACGTGGCACAAAGACCTAAAATTAACCCCTTGGGTGATGTGCCGTATGGAGCTTTTTTAAACGTTCACGGGCAACATGAGTATAAATTTGAGTAGTTGAAATATCAGAATGCCCTAACAGCATCTGTACCACGCGCAAATCTGCTCCATGATTTAACAAATGCGTCGCAAACGCATGCCGCAATACATGCGGTGACATTGGTTTATGGATGCCTGCAAGCAAAGCGTAACGTTTAATCAAATACCAAAAAGCCTGACGCGTCATACTGCTGCCGCGCTGTGTCACAAACAAACTATCACTTAATCTTTTCTCTAAAATCGCTGGCCGAGCCTCATTCAGATAACGCGATATCCAGTCTACTGCCACCTCACCCATGGGGACCAACCGCGTCTTACTGCCTTTACCAGTCACCCTAACTACGCCTTCACTCAAACTGACTTCCGTCACTTTAAGCTCAACCAACTCAGAAACACGTAACCCGCTGGCATACAGAATTTCCAGCATTGCTCGATCACGCAGACCGATAGAGTCATTTAAATTGGGGGCATTTAATAGCGCAACGACATCATCTTCACTTAAGCTTTTAGGTAATGATCGTGGCAATTTAGGCGATTCAATCTGCAATGTAGGATCAACTGCAATTCTGTTTTCGCGCAAAGAAAATCGATAAAGCCTTCTAAGGCTTGCAATTAAGCGACTCACGCTTCTTGGTTTGCTAATAGGAAATTTGAATGCGAGATAGCGCTGGATATCGAACTGTTCAGCCTGTAATAAATCTTTACTAGCGTCCTTTTCTAGCCATATGGCGAATTGACTGAGATCTTGGCGATAACTATCTAAAGTATTGCGGGCAAGGCCTTCTTCAAGCCAAATTCGATCAATAAACTCATCTAAGATGGCCTGATTTTTTTGGATGGCCTGATATTTTTGGGTGCCCTGGTTATTTTGATTCATGTGCCAACAGCCATTCTTTAATTTTTAGACCACCCTCAATGCCCTGCATAAATCCACCCAAGCCTTTTTTGGCAACAACACGATGGCAGGGTACTAACAATGCGATTTTATTTGCGCCGCAAGCATTTGCAACTGCACGAGGCCCAGAACCAACTCGCTGAGCCAATTCAGAATAAGTGAGCACTTGGCCAGCAGGAATATTTGAGATAGCACCCCAAACACGCTTCTGGAATGGGGTTCCTGATAACGCATAAGGAATATCCAACTTTGAATTCGCTTGTTGAAAATACTTGCTCACCTGATGTGCTAGGTATTGTCCAAATTGGCTAGTCGCTTCACGTACCTGTTGTGAAGCTGGGAACAAGTCAATACCAACAACATAGTCACTTTGAATATGCATACCAACTGCACCAAATGGAACATTAATCACGACATTATCTTGCTGGGAACTAGGCTTAACCATGGGTTTTATATTAGCCCAATTTTATATATTTCAGACAATAAAAAAGCCCTAGACCAAAATCTAGGGCTTTTATTATTTCACAGCAATTTTTACTCTGCTGCTGGCGCCATAACCTCACGGTCACGTGCTTGTAATTTCTCTTTAATACGTGCAGATTTACCTGAACGCTCACGCAAGTAGTAAAGTTTGCTACGGCGAACATCACCACGGCGTTTAACTTCGATGCTTGCAATCAATGGTGAGTAAGTTTGGAATGTACGTTCCACGCCTTCACCTGATGAAATTTTACGTACGATGAATGAAGAATTTAGGCCACGGTTGCGAATTGCAATCACAACACCTTCGTAAGCCTGCACACGTTTACGTGTACCTTCAACAACGTTCACACCAACAACTACTGTGTCGCCTGGTGCAAAGCTAGGAATTGTTTTGCCTAAACGCGCAATCTCTTCCTTTTCTAACATTTCAATAATATTTGCCACTTTCGTGCTCCTTCTAGTTATGCGAATCTTGTTCCTGCTTGTTTTTAAGCTCAAAATCAAGCTCTTCTAGCAGCCGAGATTCCTCTTTTGACAACGACCTTACGGCCAATAAATCGGGACGTTGATCCCGAGTTCTTTTCAATGACATTTTTAAACGCCACTGCTTAATCTTCGCGTGATTGCCAGAACTCAACACTTCCGGCACCTTCACACCTAAATATTCTTCCGGCCGCGTGTAATGCGGACAATCTAACAAACCATCTACGAATGAATCTTCTATCGCAGAATCAGCATCACCTAATGCGCCTGGCAATTGCCTTACAATTGCATCCATCAATACCATGGCGGGCAACTCACCCCCAGACAACACATAATCGCCTATCGAATATTCTGCATCGACCATACGATCTAACAATCGCTGATCCACCCCTTCATATCGACTTGCTAATATGACTAAGCCCTGCTCAGCCACTAAATCCATGACAATTTCATGTGTCAGCGGCTTGCCACTTGGCGACATATGAATCACCTTAGGCTTTATCACGCCTGTTGCCACTTGTCTTGCTTTAGCGGCTTGTATTGCTTGTTCTAGTGGCTCCGCCAGCATTACCATGCCTGGGCCGCCGCCGTAAGGTCTATCGTCTACCGTACGGTGATTGTCTGTGGTGTAATCTCGAGGATTCCATAAAGACAAATCGTAAAGCTTATTTTGTAACGCTCTCGCGGTAATTCCATGTTGGCTAATAGCATCGAACATCGGCGGAAACAAAGTGACTACATCAAACTGAATCGCCTGCGCCACTTAATCATCCCACTCGATTGGCCAATCTACCAACATTGTTTTATCTGCAATGTTTACATCTAAAATCGTTTGATCCACAAAAGGCAGCAAACGCTCTTTACTATCTTTCGGGTCTTTAATGACAATCACGTCATTGGCACCCGTTTCAAAAACATCACTCACCAGTCCAAGAACAACGCCTTGTTGGTTAGTCACATTTAATCCAATTAAATCTGACCAGTAGTACTCGCCTTCATCCGCTTCTGGAAACTCCTCACGCGGCACAGCCACATGCTTACTCTTCAAAGCTAACGCAGCATCCCTATCATTCACACCCTTTAACTTCACAAGCAATGTATCGTTATGTACTTTAGCTGTTTCAACGGTGTATTTCTGCCAAGGCGAATTTTTAATGCCAGGCTGGGTTGAGTTGTCTTCACGTCCCAACCACCAATCCGGGTAGTCAAAAAGGCTATCGATAGACTCGGTGCTGGTTTGCACTTTTAGCCATCCAAAAATGCCATAAGGGGCGACAATGCGCCCCATGACTACCATATTGCTCACAGATTAGCTTACGACAAGTTAACTAAGTGCTGGCAATGCCAGCACAGAGCATTACTCAGCGTCAGTTGCCTCAGGAGCCGCTTCTTCAGCAGCAACTTCTTCAACTGGTGCAGCTTCTTCTTCAGCTGGCGCAGCTGCAGCGGCTTCAGCAGCCTCTTTTGCAGCAGCAGCTTCTTCAGCTTGTTTAGCGGCAGCAGCTTCTTTAGCAGCAGCTGCAAGTTTTGCTTCAGCAGCAGCTTTTGCATTTGCAACTTTAGCCGCGTCTTTAGCTTTCTTAGCAGCCATGAATTCTGGGCCTTTAGCATTGTCTTTAACCAAGCGAGCTACGCAATCAGATAATTGCGCGCCATTGCTTTGCCAATGACTGATACGTGCTGTATCTAAGCGAAGACCTTCTTGACCTTCTTTAGCTAAAGGGTTGTAGAAGCCAACACGCTCAATAAAGCGGCCGTCGCGACGATTACGTGAATCTGCAACTACTACGCTGTAGAAAGGGGTCTTCTTCGCGCCACCGCGGGCTAGTCGAATGATTACCATAATATTTTGTTCTCTAATCGTTTTTACAGAAAGGGGCGGATTTTACGTTATTTTCGAATAGTTTGGCAAGGTAAATCTGCGCATTCAAAAAAAATGCTATCAATAAGGGCTTTATACTCTAGATTGATAGTGCGTCGGATCTTGCAAACCAGCATTAGCAAAGCCTTCTTTACGGAACCGACAAGAATCACATAAGCCACAAGCGCGACCCTCACTGTCAGCCTGATAACAAGAAACTGTCATCCCATAGTCAAAATTCAAAGCATGCCCGCACTTAATAATTTCAGACTTCGTCATATCAATCAGTGGCGCATGCACAGTAATCGTTTTACCTTCAACTGCACTTTTGGTGGCTAAATTCGCCATCCGCTGGAATGCCGACACATATTCCTGACGACAATCAGGATAGCCTGAATAATCTAATGCATTCACGCCAATAAAAATATCTTGCGCACCTAATGTTTCTGCCCAAGCCAAAGCCAATGACAACATAATTGTATTGCGGGCCGGCACATAGGTAACGGGAATGCCGTCTGTAGGTGATTCTGGCACATCAATATTATTGTCGGTCAGTGCCGATCCACCAAACATCGATAAATCTAATTGCGCAGTACGATGTGCTACCGCCCCGAGTGAGCTAGCAACTCGCTCAGCCGCTTTTAATTCAGCAACATGTCGCTGATGATAATCAAGACTCAAACAATAACATTCATACCCTTGGCTTTTAGCGATTGCCAACACGGTAGCAGAGTCTAATCCTCCAGAGAGTAAAACAACGGCTTTCTTCATGCCTCAAACCCCAGCCTTTTCGCCCCAAAGAATTTTATGTAACTGAACCTGCATACGCACAGGTAAATGATCTTCTAATATCCAAGCCGCCAAATCATCTGCTTTTAATGTGTGATAGCCAGGCGAGAATAAAACAGGACATTTTTCTGAAATTTTATATTCACTCAAAATTTGTTTAGACCACACATAATCCGCCTGATCGACTAATACAAATTTAACTTCATCTTGCGCTTTTAAATGTCCAATATTTGACCAAAGATTTTTAGTCACTTCACCTGAGCCTGGTGTCTTAATATCCATAATCACTGATACACGAGTATCAACTAGACTAATATCCATTGCACCACTCGTTTCGATAGAAACACTGTAGCCTGCATCACATAACATCGTAAGCAACTGCAAACAGCCCTTTTGCGCGAGTGGCTCACCACCGGTAACGCAAACAAACTTAGTTTGATACGTAGCCACTTGAGACAAAATCTCTTCAAAACTTTGGGTGCTACCGCCATGAAAAGCGTATTCAGTATCACAATAACCACAACGCAAAGGGCAGCCAGTTAAGCGAACAAATACCGTCGGCAAGCCAACACGCGATGACTCGCCTTGTAATGAATAAAATATTTCGTGGATACGTAAAGACATGATTACTGCAGACTGCTACTTCTTAATGCTATCAAGCACCGCCAAACGGCGCTTAGCATTTGGAATTAAAGCATGGTCAGGATGTTGTGCAATAAGATCACGTAAGGTTCTTTTGGCAGCATCGATATCAGCCAATTGAATTTGGCAGTTTGCGATACTAAATTTAGCATCTGCTAACTTAGTGCTTTCGGGAAATTGCATCACCAACTTTTGCTGTGTTGCTAAAGCGGCTTTGTAATATTTAAGTGAGAACTGCGCTGAACCGAGTCCATAAAAAGCATCAGATGCAAGCTTGCTATTAGGATAGGTTTGTATAAATTTCTCAAAAGCCTCGAATGCTGGCTTGAATTTGGATTCTTTCAATAAAAGCTGTGCAGCTTCGAGCGATTTATTTTCAGCAGTGTCCTCTATTGGAGCTGGAGCTGCAACCGGCGCTTCAACCTCAGCAGATGGGGCAGGCTGTGCAACTGGTGGCGGAGACGTTTCTAATTTGTGTAAACGTCCGTCGGTATCTTTATATAAATCTTTTTGGCGTTGCTGCGTCACCTCAATCTGATGTTGCGCAACTTCCAAATCACCTTTCAGATGACGTAATTCTTTATTTAACAACTCCACTTGGCTCAATAAATCCATTAGGCCTTGGCTTTTAATCGTATTCTCTAATGCGGAAATACGTTTTTCTAATGCAGATATTGCTGATAACGCAGACTGATTCTGAGTGTCTGTTTTTTGTTGCAAATCGATAATTTGCTGACGCGCCTCTTTGTCATCAAAGATTGCGGCTTTAGTAAATTGCGAGAAGCTTAAAAAACAAACACCCAAAAGAATCAGTTTACGCATATTGATTACTCGTGATCGTAAACGATATCAGCACGACGATCTTGTTGGAAACAAGATTCATCTTTACAAGCATTCGCTTTTTCTTCGCCGTAGCTTACAGTTTCAATCTGAGCTTCTTGTACACCATCCAAATTCATTACTTTTTTCACAGCCACTGAACGACGTTGACCCAATGAAAGGTTGTATTCGCGTGAACCACGATTATCTGCATTGCCTTGAATAGCAACTTTAGATTTTGGGTGTGCCAATAAAAACTTAGCATGTGCATCAACTAAAGCACGGTATTCAGGTTTTACTTCGTCTTTATCGAAATCGAAGTAAACACTACGTTTTGACAAAATGTTATTTGGATCTTTTAACGCAGCCAAATCAGCAGCCTCAGCCGCTTTTTCTGCAGCCAATCTTGCAGCTTCAGCCTCAGCAGCTGCCTGTGCAGCAGCCTGTGCAGCCTGAGCACTATCAACCACTGGTGCAGCTGGCTTATTTTTTACAGCATTATTTGAACATGCCGCCAATACGCTAGCGAGTAACACACTCATTAATAAACTTTTATTCATCTTTCGCTCTCCTTAAAAAACAACATACAAAACTCACAAAACTTTTAGTTAGCAGGTCCCCAAGAAGGCTCTCTGACGTCACCGCCAGCGTCTGTTAAACGCTGTTTAACTCTTCCGTCACTTGAAACAGCAGCTAATGTTCCTTTACCACCAACACTTGTTGCATACAAAATCATTCGGCCATTGGGTGCAAAACTAGGCGACTCATCTTGTGAAGTATCACTACGCGTTTGCACTTGACCAGTCTCAATATCTTGAATGGCCACTCTAAATCCTGATGAGTCTTGCTTAATATATGTAAGCAATTTGCCATCAGGTGAAACATGTGGACTCACATTATACGCCCCTTCAAAGGTGACGCGTTTTGCATCACCACCGCTGGACGGAATACGATAAATTTGCGGGCCACCGCCACGATTAGAAGTAAAGTAAACAAACGCACCATCTGGTGACCAGTCTGGCTCAGTATCAATACCACTGCTGAAGGTCAATTGCTTCAAGCCGGAACCATCAGCGTTAATAGTATAAACCTGCGAATTAGCACTGTAAGTTAAAACGATGGCCAACTTAGTTCCATCGGGTGACCAAGCCGGCGCACTATTATTACCTTTAAAATTTGCTAATACATATCGCTGACCAGAAACAAGCGACTGCACAAAGATGACAGGTTTTTTCTTTTCAAAAGAAACATAAGCAATTTTTGTCCCGTCTGGTGACCAAGATGGAGAAATTAAAGGCTCTTTTGATGAAACAACCGTTTGAGGATTAAACCCATCCGCATCAGCTACTTCCAAGGAATAACGGCCATTTGCTTTATTGACATAACAAATACGCGTAGCAAACACACCCTTCTCGCCCGTCAGCTTCTCATAAATCATGTCTGCAATCTTGTGTGCTGTCATACGCTGTTGAGATTGTGTGATGGTGAATTCCATCGCTAACAACTGATTTTGTTTAAGCACATCCAATAATCGAAATGCCACTTTCATCCGATTACCAGGAAGTGGCTCAACCGAACCTATCGTTAAAGCTTGCGCTTGAATTCCTAGCCAATCAGAATATTTAACATCCGCAACTTGATGCGGCTGACTGGCAACACCACGAGTTTCCAATGTGCGAAACAAACCACTACGCTTTAAATCAGCATTAATAATATTGGAAATACTGTTTTGTTGGGCAGCAGCAGGTGATGCATCAAATGGCACCACTGCAATTGGGATTTGATTGGCCGCACCACCCATAATTTCAATAGTGAGTTCAGCGCGGGCATTTAAAGAGAATAGCGCAATCAATAGCAATATAAATAAACGTTGTTTTATCATGTCTATTGATTAACCTTTATCAGAATGATTGATCTCATTATTTACAATTTTAACAAAATTATCCGTCTTCATTAGGACGGAATTTAAGTTTCAACTCACGAAACTGACTAAACACCTCCGCTTGCATAGGGACAGGCAAAGGCTGAGATTCCAAAATGGCACGCTCAACAGCATCATCACACGCCATCATGCCGCTACTTTTAAGTAGTTTAGGATGACCAATGACCTCGCCTGTCGGCATCAAGGAAATATTAAAAATTAATTCCGGCTTACCCGAACCACAAACTTGCTTATTCACATGTTGCTTAATCTTACTTGTAATTAAACCTACGTACTTCGAAACTTCATTTTGATTAGCACCGCCCACTTGTGAGGTTGCAGCTGGCTTAACTGGGGCAGGACCGGCAGATTTAGCTGGCTCTTGCTTATCCATTTTTGCATCTTCAGCCAACATTTCTTGTTGCAGTTTTTTAAGTGCATCCGGATCAACCTTGGTTTCTTTTTGAGGTATCTCTTTAGGCTTCACTTCTTCCTTCACCTTTTCCGGCTTGGCTGGCTCTTTAGGCTTTTCTACTTTTGGTGGTGGTTTCACAGCCTCTTTTTTAATTTGAATTTCAGCCTTAGGCTCGGGCGCTGGAGGTGGCTCAGGCTTGGGTTCAGGCTTAACTGCTTCCACAGGTTTAACCGGCTCTGGCTCAATGACTGGGGGCGGGGCCTGAACTGAAACCTTAGGCGTAGGCAATGTATCCCAAAGCTCAACTTCTGCAACATTCATCGGCTGCACAGACTTCCAATGGACAGAAAACAAAAGCAAAGCAAACAAAATACCGTGCACCAAAAATGTAAAGGCGCCGGCTTGCCATGCCATTGTTTTTTCATGCTGCCTAATCATGCAAGATCACCCATTAACTCACAGGATTTAATAAAAGCCCTGCTTTGGCTCCTGACTTCTTCAAGAGTTCTAGCACTTGAATGACCTTCTCATAATTCACTTTCTTGTCTGCACTAATCACAAAGGCACGCTCGGGTTCTTTTTCAACCTGTTTTTTAATTTCAAAGAGCAATTGATCACTTGATAACTGCTTTTCTTGAAATTCAATTTTTCCATTGGCCATGACAGTAATCACGATAGGTGTAGTTTGCTGCTTAAGAATCTCTCCACCGACCTTAGGTAATTCAACGACACCTGGGTTTGTCATTGGTGCTGTGACCATAAAAATAACAAGTAATACCAAGGTCACGTCGATATAAGGTACGACATTGATTTGGTTCATTACACGACGTTTACGAAGTCTCGCCATGCTTAACTCTTACGTTGCAGAATGTTAGTAAACTCTTCAATAAAGCTCTCATAACGAACGGCTAGGCGATCTACTGAAGATGAAAAGCGGTTATATGCAATCACAGCAGGAATAGCAGCAAACAAACCAATCGCTGTCGCAATCAAGGCTTCGGCAATCCCTGGAGCCACGTGCGCCAATGTCGCTTGAGCCATATTCGCCAAACCGCGGAACGCATTCATAATGCCCCATACCGTTCCAAATAAACCAATATAAGGACTCACAGAACCAACTGATGCCAAATAAGGCAAGTGTGAATCAAGATCATCCATTTCTCGGTTAAATGTTGCGCGCATTGCACGACGAGAACCTTCCATCACATCACTTACTTCGAGACCTTGTTGACGTTTCAAGCGTGTAAATTCTTTAAATCCCGCTTCAAAAATACTTGACATGCCATGGGGCTTATTACGCCCAGCAGTGATGCCTTCGTAGAGCTTATTTAAATCACCGCCCAGCCAAAAAGTATTTTCAAAATCTTCAGCCTCTTTCTCCGCACGACTAATCGTCATGACTTTAATGAAGATATACCACCAAGAAACTAAAGAGATTATCAATAAAATCGCCATGACTAATTGCACAGGCAAACTTGCACCTGTAAGCAAACTCATTAAAGACATATCTGCTGCTGCATTTACTGGTAAATCCGTCATCATTTCTCCGTTATTTTTTAGTTCTAGCGAATCACTTAATTAACACTCAAAACGTTGCAACATTAATTTTGGAATACTCACTGGCTTAAATTTTTCTGCATCAATGCACACCACTTTAACCGTAGCTGAAGTTAACATTTCTTCACCACGTAAAATAGACTGCTCAAAAGTAATAAAACTACGCCCTTGGTTAATTAAGCAAGTACGCACTATCAAGGAATCATCGAATTTTGCAGGTTTTTTATAATGCATATCAATATGGCGCACCACAAATAAAACGCCAAGCGTCTCTCGCATTTCAGTCTGAATAAAGCCTAAATGTCTTAACCATTCAGTACGTGCACGTTCCATAAAATTCAAATATTGGCTGTGATAAACCACCCCGCCTGCATCTGTATCTTCCCAGTAAACCTGCACAGGCCACTCAAATTGAATACTCAATTTTCGCCCTCTGTTGCCCACACATCTCCTGAAGCAAGCGCCTTAGGAACAGGCAAACCAAAATGTTGATAAGCTTGCTGAGTAGCCACACGTCCACGGGGCGTGCGCATTAAATAACCTTGTTGAATTAAATAGGGTTCTAATACATCTTCAATAGTATCTCGCTCTTCACCAATGGCTGCAGCCAGATTATCCAAACCTACTGGGCCACCATTAAATTTCTCAAGAACAGCTAGCAATAACTTTCTGTCCATTACGTCAAAACCCAACTGATCAACATCCAGCATTTTGAGTGCGGCATCCGCGATTGCAGAAGTCACGACACCATCTGATTTTACTTGCGCGTAATCACGTACACGACGCAATAAACGGTTGGCGATTCGAGGGGTGCCGCGCGAACGCTTAGCAATTTCTAAAGCGCCATCACCTTGCATATCCACTTCTAGTAAACCAGCTGAACGCGAAACAATACGGGCCAATTCGTCAGATGTATAAAACTCAAGTCGCGACACAATACCAAAACGATCACGCAAAGGATTGGTTAACATGCCCGCTCTTGTGGTCGCACCCACCAGCGTAAATGGAGGCAAGTCCAATCGAACAGAACGCGCTGCTGGACCTTCACCAATCATGATATCCAGACGATAGTCTTCCATGGCTGGATACAAAATCTCTTCAACTACTGGGGATAAGCGATGGATTTCATCAATAAAAAGTACGTCATTAGGTTCAAGATTGGTCAATAAAGCAGCCAAATCGCCAGCCCGCTCAAGTACAGGACCAGAGGTTTGGCGCATATTCACGCCCATCTCTTTAGCAATAATATGCGCTAATGTCGTCTTACCTAAGCCAGGTGGACCAAACAATAAAACATGATCTAGCGGCTCACTACGTCCACGTGCCGCATTAATAAAAATCTCCAGCTGACCACGCGCTTTTTCTTGCCCAACATACTCATCCAATACTTTAGGACGTAAAGCACGCTCCAGCGTTTCTTCTTGCTGACTTAGCGGCTCAGTCGCAATGAGGCGATCGGTTTCAATCATGATTTAGACAAGGCTTTCAATGCGAGTTTAATGCCTTCAGACACCCCAACATCAGGGGCGAGTTGTTTAACAGCGAGCAATGCTTCTTTTTCGTTATAACCAAGAGAAACCAATGCATTCAAGACATCACTGGCTGCTGATTTTGGAGCGCCTGGGGTTGCAGCGATGCCTTCAATTGAGAATTTATCTTTCAACTCAAGCAATAAACGTTCAGCTGTTTTTTTACCAACGCCCGGTATGCGAGTCAGCATTGCCGTGTCTTGTAATGCAACGGCCTGAATCAAATCCTCAACAGACAAACCACTTAAAATAGATAAAGCAGATTTGGCACCAATACCATTCACTTTAAGCAATTGTCGGAATGTTGCGCGTTCACGCTCAGTACCAAAGCCATAAAGTAATTGCGCATCTTCACGCACCACAAAATGTGTCAGTAAAGTGACCACATCACCAATAGCTGGCAAATTATAAAAAGTGCCCATAGGCACTTCGCATTCATACCCAACTCCATTGCAATCGAGCACAACAAACGGTGGTGTTTTTTCGATCAAAATTCCTTTTAATCTTGCAATCATACTAATCGTCCACCTTTCACACGGAAGCCTGCTGTTGCCAACTTACCCATCCCTTGACCTCCATGTGCATGACAAATTGCACAAGCCAAAGCATCAGCAGAATCTGGTTTTGGCGTCATCGGTAATTTAAGTAAACGTTTCACCATCTCTTGCACTTGCTCCTTAGCAGCATGTCCATTACCAACGACTGATTGTTTGACTTGCAAGGCTGTATATTCTGCAACGCTTAAATTTCTAATCACTGCTGCACTAATCGCAGCACCGCGAGCCTGACCCAATAACAAAGTTGATTGTGGGTTCACGTTCACAAATACTTTTTCAATCGCCACTTCATCGGGCTGATAAGTATCAATCACCTCAAACAAGCCATCTAAAATAATTTTTAAACGGGCGGGCAATTCTTCCCTATCTTCCGTTTTTGCGCTGGCTGTTTTAATCGTACCGCTCGCGATATAAGTAATTTTCTCGCCAAGTTTTTCAATCACGCCAAAACCAGTGAGTCTTAAACCCGGATCTATCCCTAGAATCCTAATCGCTTTTAATTCCATTCAATGAAGTCATTCGCGCTAGACATGCGTTTTTTATTCTTCGATGACCGCTGAGGTATAAATCTCTTGTACATCATCTAAATCATCTAAGGCATCAAGCAATTTCTGCATTTTCACTGCATCGTCACCAGTAAATACAGTTTCGTTATCCGCCTTCATTGTCACTTCAGCGAGTACCGCATTTAAACCAGCCGCTTCCAACGCATCTTTTACAGCAGAGAAATCTGCTGGCGTTGTAATCACTTCAATACTGCCATCATCGTTATTGATAATATCTTCAGCGCCTGCCTCTAATGCGGCTTCCATCACCTGATCTTCATTTGTGCCTGGTGCAAATAACAAACTGCCGCAATGTT
>JACCDN010008164.1_pt1 | contig 27991 bp, 17 predicted proteins | sample 7441691 | NCBI WGS metagenome assembly JACCDN01 (sample SAMN15323439, study PRJNA562643) | freshwater metagenome | isolation source: river surface water | place: USA:Blue River Watershed | collected 2017-08-16 | reverse complement strand
TAGTATGCTTGCATAACATAATTCCTTTTATTTATATTTACGCAACGAGATTTAAAAACGTAGATATGAATCGTGCCATTAAAAAAGTAGCCATATTAGGCTCAGGAATTATGGGCTCCAGAATCGCCTGTCATTTCGCAAACATTGGGGTTCAGGTCCTTTTATTGGACATCGCACCACAAACTTTGAGCCCAGAGGAAGAGGCCAAAGGACTTCGATTAGAACACCCTTCGGTACGTAACCGAATCGTCAACGCAGCATTTCAACAAACTATAAAAGCAAAGCCTGCATCGCTATATGCGGCGGGCTTTGCGAATAACATCAAGCTAGGCAACTTCGATGACAACCTATCCGAAATAAGTTCTGCTGACTGGATTATGGAAGTAGTCGTAGAAAACCTAGCCATCAAACAATCCCTATACGAGAAAGTAGAGAAATTCCGCACACCGGGCACCTTAGTGACTTCGAATACTTCAGGTATTCCAATTCATTTGATGTCAGAAGGTAGAAGCGCAGATTTCCAACAACATTTCTGCGGAACACACTTCTTCAACCCTCCGCGCTATTTGCGTTTATTCGAAGTAATTCCTGGTCCGAAAACGGATCCGGCAATCCTCGAATTCTTGCTAAGCTATGCAGAGACTCAATTAGGTAAAACAGCTGTCTTATGTAAGGACACTCCTGCCTTCATCGCGAACCGCATCGGCGTTTATTCGATGATGCAGACGATGAAAGTCGTGGAGGAATTAGGCCTAACGGTGGAGCAAGTGGATAAATTGACTTCTAAAGTCGTAGGTCGTCCTAAATCAGGCACCTTCCGTCTTTCGGATGTGGTCGGTTTAGATACGACGGTTCACGTAGCGAATAATCTAAAAGCCGCGCTCGTAAACGACGAAAGCAAAGAAATTTTCAACCTGCCGGTGATGTTAAAGCGTTTGATAGAAAACAAATGGCTGGGTGATAAAACGGGACAAGGATTTTATAAGAAGACCAAAGACGAAAAAGGCAAAACGGTCATCCTGAGCCTAGATCTGAATACCTTCGAATACCGCGTAGCTGAACGAGTGAATTTCGAAACATTGGATCGCTCGAAGGCGATTGATAATTTAGCTGATCGCTTCGCGCTATTACTAGCGGGTAAAGATTTAGCTGGTGAATTCTACCGCAAAACTATCTTAGACGGTTTCCGTTATGCTTCGAATCGTATTCCGGAGATTGCAGATGATCTTGTTAAAATCGACCAAGCTATTTGCGCGGGTTTTGGCTGGGAGATGGGTGTTTTCGAAACTTGGGATGCCATCGGTGTCGTGAATGGTATCGAGTTAATGAAAGCGGAAGGTTTAGCGCCAGCTGCTTGGGTGACAGAAATGGTCGCAGCAGGAAATACCACTTTCTACAAAGTAGAAGGTGGAAAGCGGATGTTCTACGACATCGCCACCAAGAAATACCAAGCCATTCCAGGTGCCGAGAAGCAAATCAATTTGCAAATCTTAAAGCCTACGAAGACAGTTTCGTCAAATGACGACATGCACATCGTTGATTTAGGCGATGGCATTCTTGGCTTAGAATTCCACTCGAAGATGAATACGATGGGCCAAGGTGTGCTGGAAGGCATTCAAGAGGCGATCGCGACGGCGGAAAAAGATTTCCAAGGTCTAGTCATTGGTAATGAGTCAAACGAGGCATTCTCTGCAGGTGCGAACCTAGGCATGTTGTTCATGTTCGCTATGGAGCAGAAATTCGACGACATCAATACGATGATCGCGACCTTCCAAGAAACCATGATGCGCGTTCGCTACTCCGGTATTCCGGTTGTAGTAGCACCGCATACCCTAGCACTAGGTGGTGGTTGTGAAATCAACTTGCACGCAGATAAGATTGTGGCTCACGCTGAATTATACATGGGTTTAGTCGAAGTGGGTGTTGGTTTGATTCCTGCTGGAGGTGGTACGAAGGAGATGGCATTAAGAATGGGAGATGCCCGTCGCACAGGTGACGTGGAATTGAATCGTTTGCAAGAAGCATTTATGAATATTGCGACGGCGCGTGTGAGTACTTCAGCGCATGAAGCGAGAGAGATGAATTATTTACGAGCTCAGGATCGCATTGTGTTGAATCGCAATCAGGTGATATCGGAGGCGAAAAGAGAGGCTTTGGCCTTAGCAGACGCAGGATATGTCCAAAAAGCAAGACGTAACGATGTCTGGGTAGAGGGAAAACAAGGTTTGGCTCTATTCAAGGCAGGCATACAAGGCATGCTGATGGGACGCTATATTTCTGAGCATGATGCGTTAATCGCAAATAAATTAGCCTACGCGATCTGCGGAGGTGATTTAGACACTCCGCAAGTCGTGAGCGAAACCTACTTACTCGACCTAGAAAGAGAGGCTTTCCTTTCTTTATGCGGCGAGAAAAAGACCATGGACAGAATTCAAAGTTTATTAGGTGGCGGTAAACCACTCAGAAATTAAATTTTACGAAGATGAATGCATATATCATAGCAGGTTACCGCACAGCAGTTGCAAAAGCCAAAAGAGGAGGTTTCAGAACAATGCGTCCAGATGATTTAGCGGCGGAAGTCATTAAACATTTGATGAAGCAGGTGCCTAGTTTAGACCCGGCACGTGTAGATGATTTAATCGTGGGCAATGCCATTCCCGAAGCGGAGCAAGGCATGCAAATGGCGCGTTATATCTCGCTTTTATCTTTGCCAAAAAGCGTTCCAGGTTTTATCATTAACCGCTATTGCGGTTCTGGTTTAGAAGCGATTGCGCTAGCCTCTGCTAAAGTAGCTTCCGGCATGGCTGATTGCGTTATTGCAGGTGGAACTGAATCGATGACGATGTTACCGATGATGGGCCATAAAACGGTCTTGAACTACGGAATCGCGAACGAACATCCGGATTATTACATCGGAATGGGTCTGACGGCGGAAGAAGTAAGCAAGAAGTATAACGTGACTCGTGATGAGCAAGATGCGTTCTCTTTTGCTTCCCACCAAAAGGCTTTAGCCGCACAAAAAGCGGGCAAATTCACTTCGCAAATCGTTCCAGTCGAAGTATCAGAGAATTATTTTGATGCCAAAACCGGTAAGAAACAAACCCGCAGCTGGACCGTGTCTGAAGACGAAGGACCTCGCGCGGATACAACTATTGAAGCTTTAGGAAAACTAAAGCCTGCATTTGCGATGGGTGGAACGGTTACCGCAGGTAATGCGTCCCAAACTTCAGATGGAGCGGCTTTCGTTTTAGTCGTTTCGGAAAAATTAGTGAAAGAATTACATTTAGAACCAATCGCTCGCCTGGTTTCTTATGCTACAGCAGGGGTAGAACCGAGTATCATGGGTATAGGTCCGGTAGAGGCGATTCCAATTGCATTGAAAAAAGCGGGATTAACGCTGAAAGATATCCAACAAATCGAGTTGAACGAGGCGTTTGCGGCGCAGTCTTTGGCGGTCATGAAAACTCTCGATATCGATCCCACAATCGTCAATGTAAACGGTGGCGCTATCGCTCTTGGACACCCACTAGGCTGTTCTGGTGCGAAATTATCCATCCAATTATTCAATGAAATGCGTCTTCGCAACCAAAAATACGGTATGGTTACAGCCTGCGTAGGTGGCGGTCAAGGAGTAGCAGGAATTTACGAATTACTATGACCCCACAGGAGTACATTGATTTAGAGTCTGAGTTTGGAGCACATAATTACCATCCAATTCCAGTCGTTCTAGAACGCGGAGAAGGAGTGCATGTGTATGATGTGACGGGAAAAAAGTACCTCGATTTTTTGTCGGCCTATAGTGCTGTGAATCAAGGGCATTGCCATCCTCGCTTAGTCAAAGCCATTTCTGATCAAGCATCACGTTTAACGCTCAGTTCCCGTGCTTTCCACACGAATCTTTTAGGTTCGACGGAGAAGAAATTAGCGGAGAAATTTGGTTATCAGAAAGTCCTATTGATGAATACTGGCGTAGAAGCCGGAGAATCTGCTATCAAGTTAGCCCGTAAATGGGCTTACGAGGTAAAAGGCGTTCCTGCGAATCAAGCGGAGGTTATTTTTGCGGAAGGTAATTTTTGGGGGCGCACCATCGCCGCTGTTTCTTCTTCAAATGACCCCTCATCTTATAACAACTTCGGTCCATTTGTGCCGGGATTCAGCCGAATTCCTTACAATGACCTCAAGGCCTTAGAAGAAAAATTACAAAATCCGAATGTAGCTGCCTTCATGGTAGAACCTATCCAAGGAGAAGCTGGGGTAGTCATACCAACGCCAGGCTATTTGAAAAAAGCGGCTGAATTATGCAAAAAACACCGTGTTCTTTTCATCGCTGATGAGATTCAAACCGGTTTAGGGCGCACAGGCGCTTGGTTAGCTTGTCATCACGAACTGGTTCAACCCGATATCTTGTTATTAGGAAAAGCACTTTCGGGTGGTTTCATGCCTGTATCTGCCGTTTTATGCAATGATGAAATCATGCTAACCATTAAACCAGGCGAACACGGCTCAACCTATGGAGGAAATCCTTTGGCTTGCGCAGTCGCGACCGTAGCAATTGATATCATCGAAGATGAAGATTTAGTCGAAAATGCCAAGATACGTGGATTGCAGTTATTGAACTTCTTAGAAAGTTTGCGTGACAAAACGGCCTTGATTAAATCAGTAAGAGGAAAAGGGCTTTTATGTGCCATTGAAATCGACACCGATGAAGATAGTAAAGTAGCTTGGGAAATCTGTTTAGACCTGATGAAAAAGGGCTTATTGGCGAAACCGACACATGGAAATAAAATCCGCTTAGCTCCTCCTTTGACTATCACCGGTGCGGAAATGGATCAAGCTTGCAGCATTATCGACAAAGTATTTCTGGGGTATTAAGCAATTTCGAAGCAACGCATAGAAATGCCGCCGTAAACGAGTTCGTCGTAAGTGAATCTTACTTCCTCATTTTTGCGGGCTAAAGCTAAGGCATACAGCATCGGAATGTAGTGATCTGGCGTAGGAACAGATTTTAATCCACCCGGTGCCCTCGAGTAATCGACTAAACTTGAAAGATCCTTATCGAGTATTTTTTGAGTTGTCCACGCATCAAATTCTTGTGCCCATTCATACGCAAAATGCTCCTGCCCCATTGAGAGATTTGGGATACTCGCCTGCAGATTATGGACAATGTTTCCACTTCCGATGATTAATACCCCTCTTTCACGCAAGAATTGTAATTCTTGAGCCAGCGTTACGTGATAAGCCATTGGCTGAGAATAGTCAATCGACATCTCAAAGCAAGGGATATTGTGATTTGGAAACAGGTGACAAAGCACGGACCAAGCGCCGTGATCTAAACCCCATTCGGTGGTTTCTTGGATTTTTTGAGAGCCAGAAGCGAGTATTTTCGCGGTTTCCGGGCTCCCCGGTGCAGGGTATTGAAATTCGTGCAGTGCTCGAGGGAAACCTCCAAAATCATGGATGGTCTCCGGCATCGATGATGACTGAACTTGTGTGATTCCTCTCGTCAGCCAGTGGGCTGATATAACTAAAATAGCTTTAGGAGGTGGAAGAGATGCCCCCAAGGTATTCAAAGAAGCCGTGAAAGGATTGTCTGCCAAAGCGTTCATCGGGCTTCCGTGCCCGATGAACCACACTGGCTGTATAGTTGACATGATGCTATCTATTCATGGACACTAAGAACTCTTCGTTGTTCCTAGTCCCCTTCATTTGCTGTTGCAAGAATTCCATCGCCTCTACTGAGTTCATATCAGACATGTGCTTGCGCAAGATCCAAACACGTTGTAGAACCGCTGGATCCATCAATAGATCTTCGCGACGCGTTCCTGAAGCCGTCACATCGATCGATGGATAGATTCGGCGGTTCGCTAGCTTGCGATCTAATTGTAATTCCATGTTACCCGTTCCTTTGAATTCCTCAAAGATTACCTCGTCCATTTTCGATCCCGTTTCGATCAAGGCCGTGGCGATGATCGTTAGTGAACCACCATTTTCGACATTACGAGCCGCTCCGAAGAAACGCTTCGGTTTGTGTAAGGCATTGGCATCCACACCACCAGATAAAATCTTACCTGATGAAGGAACAACTGTATTGTAAGCACGTGCTAGACGTGTAATTGAATCTAATAAGATAACGACATCATGGCCGCATTCCACCATTCTTTTGGCCTTCTCTAAAACAAGATTAGCCACTTTTACGTGACGCTCTGCTTGCTCATCGAAAGTAGATGAAATTACTTCTGCGCGAACGGAACGCTGCATATCTGTTACCTCCTCTGGACGTTCGTCGATCAACAAGATGATCAAATAAACCTCCGGGTGATTGCGGGAAATCGCGTTTGCGATGTCTTTTAATAAAACGGTCTTACCTGTTTTAGGCTGGGCAACGATCATACCCCTTTGGCCCTTACCGATCGGCGCGAACAAGTCCAAAATACGTGTTGAATAATTATCCGGCGTAGAAGACAAGTTCAGCTTCTCCTCTGGGAACAAAGGCGTTAAATATTCAAAATTGATCCGGTCGCGAATCTCATCCGTCGTCTTTCCATTCACTGATTCCACTTTCAATAAAGCGAAATACTTCTCCCCTTCTTTCGGCGGACGAATTTTTCCTAAGATCGTGTCTCCAGTCTTCAAACCAAACATTTTGATTTGTGATGGCGACACATAAATATCATCAGGAGACGCTAGATAGTTGTAATCAGAGGAACGCATGAATCCGTATCCACCCTCTTGCATAATCTCTAAAACCCCCTCATTTTCGATCAAACCATCCAATTCCTTGATGACTTGGTTATAATTCGAACGGTGTTTGTTGTGGTGGTGGACCGGAGCCGGCGCCTCCTCTTTAGGCAATTTATCCACATCGACAGGTGCATCCGTAGGAGAAACCTCGTCTTTTGTGTTTTCTGTGCTGGTGATGAAGGAAGTATCCATTAAGAATTCTTCTGGAGCCGCTACTTCTTTGTATTCAATAGGTGCCTCCTCAGATGAAGCTTTTGTCTCCATTGGTAACAAGGGTGCTTCTTCGTTGCTCTTCTTAATTCGTTGACGCTTAGGTCGTTCGTTTGATGATGATTCTTCTACTTGTGTTTTTTTTACTCTTTTGATAGGCTTATCTTCCATAAAGGGGGAATGATTAATTAAGATTGACAACAGACATATCTGTCAGAATGTTTGCCAAATGAGAAAATTTAGGGACGTTTACTCGTTGAATTGTCAGAATCGACATGCAATACTACGGTATTAGTGGGTAATTGTCAAGGTTTTAGGCCAAAATTTGGGCTTCAAAATCAATTAATTGATAAAATACACGTCCACAGCGATTATTTCGTAGTTTTGCAGCACAATAATTTATGGAAAACATTCAGCAGCAGCTTATTGACCTTTTGGAATTCCGTCGCAAGGAGGGCTTATTAAGGCAATTATCCGTGCTGGAGGGCAGGACCGATTTCTGCTCGAATGATTACTTAGGCTTAGCATCAGACCAGGCCCTGGCAGCAAAAATAGCCGACGATTTTAACGCTTTACCCGCGGAATACCGCAAAAATGGCTCCACAGGCTCACGACTCATCTCTGGGCAAAGCAATTTGATCGAACAATTCGAAAAAGAATGTGCTGCCTTTCATGGATCAGAGGCTGCCTTACTTTTTAGTTCAGGATACGATGCAAACATTGGGTTAATCTCCTCCCTCCCACAAGAAGGCGATATCATTTTTTGCGATAAGCTATTGCACGCGAGTCTAATTGACGGCTTACGACTCTCGAAAGCCGAAAGACGCATCTTCAAGCACAACAACGTAGAAGATTTAATACATCTACTTGATCAATACCCGGCCGAAACACGCAAGTGGATCGTCGTGGAATCGGTCTATTCAATGGACGGCGACATAGCCCCATTAAAAGAGTTAATCGAGTTGAAAAACAAATACCAGGCGGAACTCATCGTCGATGAAGCCCATTCAGGAGGAATTTATGGACCAGCAGGTCAAGGATTAGTATATGATCTAGGGATTTGTGAGGAAATTTTTGCAAGGGTTGTTACTTTCGGAAAAGCGTGGGGCAATGCGGGAGCGGTGGTTCTCGGGTCTTTGGCCCTCAAAGAATACCTAGTCAACTTCGCTAGACCCTTCATCTACTCCACAGCACCTGCTCCGGCACACGTTTCAGCGCTTTTAAGCACCTTACATTATTTGCCTTCCCAAAACGAAGCCAGAAAAAAACTGCAAGAAAACATCGCCTTCTTCCGAGAAAATGTGAAATCCGATGCCTGGGGAGAAAGTAAAACAGCCATCCAAACCTATTTCGTAACTGGGAACGAGGCCGTTCGAGCGAAGGCAACACAAGCTAGCGAATATGCCATAAAGCCCATCGTTTTCCCTACAGTAGCAAAAGGCAAAGAACGCATTCGCATTACACTAAGCGCTAAACACACAAAAGAACAAATACAATCACTAATAAAAACACTTGAATGAAACAGTTTATCGTCGCCGGAATAGGCACTGAAATTGGCAAAACCGTAATTTCAGCGGTTTTAACTGCCGGTTTAAAAGCAGAATATTGGAAGCCCGTACAATCAGGAGATATAGCCACTGGGGATTCCTATTGGATCCGCAAATGGGTCCCAAACGCGACCATACATCCCTCGACCTATGCTTTAACACAACCCTTATCTCCTCATTCCGCCGCAGAAATTGATGGAATAACTATTCAATTAGAGGATTTTAAAATTCCTACAGACCAGACCTTGATCGTCGAATTAGCAGGGGGAATCATGGTGCCCTTAAATGATCGGGAGACCAATTTAGATCTCATTAAGCACTTTAATTTGCCGGTCATATTAGTCAGTAAAAACTATTTAGGCAGCATCAATCATACCATTTTAAGTTATGAGATGTTAAAGCAACATGGCGTTCAGATGGCTGGAATCGTATTCAATGGGCCTGAAAACCCATCTGGGGAAAAATTTATTTTAAACCATACAGGCTTACCGTTGGTTTTACGAGTGAATACAGAAAATGAAATCAATGAGGCCGTCATCGCCTCGTATTCAGATAAAATCCATGTCTAATCAGAATTTAGCTTCTCGGGATGCAGCGGTGATTTGGCACCCCTTTACGCAACACCAAATTGAACCTGCTTCAATTCCAATTGTGAGCGGGAAAGGAGCGTATCTTTTTGACACAGATGGCAAAAAATACATTGATGCCATTTCCTCTTGGTGGGTGAATACCCATGGACATGGTCATCCTTATTTAGCAGAAAAGGTTTACCAACAGGCCTTGCAGCTCGAGCAAGTGATTTTTGCAGGCTTCACACACGAACCTGCAGTTCGACTTTCAGAACGCCTATTAAGTCATTTACCGGCTAATTTCGAACGTGTATTCTTCTCAGATAACGGCTCCACTTCCGTGGAAGTGGCCATCAAAATGGCCTTACAATTCTTCCATAATCAAGGAAATACTCAGCGTAGAAAAATTATAGCCTTTGCGGATGCCTATCACGGGGATACTTTTGGTGCCATGAGTTTAGGTGCACCTAGTTCCTTCAATGATCCTTTTCAGGATATGCTTTTCGAGGTGGAATTCCTTCCAAGTCCTCAAGACGCTGAAGCCTGCATCGCGGCGATGTCTGCTGCGGATGAAAGTTACGCAGCCTTCATCTTTGAGCCTTTGATTCAAGGCGCAGGAGGCATGAAAATGTACGAAGCGTCTACCTTGGATGCATTGATTCGAATTGCCCACCAAAAAGGGATGTTCTGTATCGCAGATGAAATCATGACCGGATTCGGTCGTACGGGAAAGTGGTTTGCGATGGATTATTTGGAAGAAAAACCGGATATTGTTTGCCTCTCCAAAGGCTTAACTGGGGGCATGATGGCCATGGGTTTAACGCTCTGCAGTGAAAAAATATTCCAATCCTTCCTATCGGATGACCGCCGAAAAATGATGTTTCATTCGCATTCGTTTACGGCAAATCCATTAGCCTGCGCTGCGGCTAATGCGAGTATGGATTTGATGGAAAAAAAAGAAACCTGGACGTCAATTGCTCGGGTGGAATCACGTCATCGTGCTTTCGCTGCAACGCTAGCAAATCATACCATCCTAAAAAATGTGCGAATTCACGGCACCATTCTGGCCATGGAAGTGGAAACGGGAGAAATGGATGGATATTTACACTCGATTAGGGATGATATCTACCAGTATTTCTTGAAAGAGGGTATTTTGATGCGACCTTTAGGAAATACCATCTATATCCTCGCCCCTTATTGTATCGAGGACGAGGATTTAGCGTATATCTACGATAAAATTACGGCTTTTGCGGAGGGACTAGTTTAGTCGACTGCCAAGAAACCATTTGCCAACGCTTATCTGCGTAGACAAATACATCTGTAAAACGCAGGCGCAAAGTAGTTTGACCACCATCCGCTGCTTGTTGTTGGATAGATAAAATACCCGTATTAATTCCTGTTTTCCCATATACCCGATGTTGTAGTTCCTCCGGGGTAATGGACAAATAACTGGATTTTCCAGATGAGATAGAGGCAATATACGTTTCTTTGTTGTCCTGTACTCCACTCGAATGGAAATAGACAAGATCCTTGTGTAGAACAGCCTGTAAACCTGGTAGGTCCTTCGCTACCATTACCTTAAAACGGTTTAATTCCGCTTCTTTCAAGGATTCTTCGTTTTGAGCAAAGCCGGCAAAGGAGGCTAATAGACAGCCTAAAATCAATAATTTTTTCATAGGTTCTTTTTCATTAAAACGCGTTTGCGTTGATTATTTACTCAAAATTAAATCAGCCGCCTTCTCCGCAATCATGACCACTGCTGCATTTGTATTTCCCGAAATCACATCCGGCATAATAGAGGCATCTACCACCCGCAAACCTTGCAAACCTCTAACGCGAAGTGTCGAAGGATCACAAACCGCCTCCGCATCTGTTCCCATCTTACAGGTTCCCACCGGATGGTACACACATTCAGTGGCATGCTCCATATGCTCCTGCATTAATTCTTCCGTCCATTCACCTGCCGGATAATTCAATTCAGACCCTTTTCTAAGTCCATCAAAAGCGGAAGATAAGACAATATCGCGCGCAATTCGCATCCCGCGTTTTAGTGTTTCGCGGTCCTGCTCAGCTGATAAATAGCGAGGGTCAATCACGGGTGCTTCATCAAAACGAGAGGACCGAAGACTCACCGTTCCCCTACTCTTCGGTTTTAACAAAGTGGGTAATATGGTAAATCCATCGCTTAAAGGCATTTTACTGTAATCGTACATATCCGCTGACCAGGCAGAAGAAAAATGAAATTGTAAATCCGGTACATCGGTTTGATTTACAGAATCAAAAAATGCCGCTGCCTCTAAAGGACTAGAAGACAATGGCCCTTTTTTATGCAAGGTGTAATCCACGTAGTTTTTCACCCCCAAAGCCACATTATACGATTGTCCTTTCGTACTTGCCTGCGCATTCATATTCACAAAGAGGTGATCAGATAAATTCTTGCCCACCCCCTTTAAATCCAGCCGGGAATCAATTCCATGCTCTCCCAGTTCCGCGGCATCGCCTATACCCGATAATTGTAAAATTTGTGGACTTTGGAAGGCTCCAGCTGATAAAATCACTTCAGATGTTTCGAATTCGATAGCCTTTTTTGAGCCTAATTTATAGCCTTTTAGACCAGTCACCCGCTCCCCTTGCATGACTAAGGAAGCCACCTGAAAAGAAGTTTGAATATGTAAATTTTTGCGAGAAAGAGCCGGCTGAATGAAAGCTTTCGCTCCGGAGGCGCGCTCGCCATCCTGAATATTGAATTGGAATAAACCTGCTCCTACTTGCTTCGCGCCATTAAAATCCGGATTAGCAGGGATCCCCACCGTTCCGCATCCTTGAATGAAGGCATCTCCAAAAATCGTCAAATGCCTATTCTTCGCCACTCGGTGCAAACCACCGGTTCCATGGAATTCGTTTTGGAAATCTTCGTTATCCTCTGATTTTTTGAAATAAGGCAAAACATCCTGATAAGACCAACCCTCACAACCCCAAGCCGCCCATTGATCATAATCTGCCTTATTGCCACGAATATAAGCCATGCAATTAATGGCTGAGCTACCTCCCACCGTTTTACCACGAGGTTGGTAGAGCCTACGACCCCCTAAATGTGGTTGTGGTTCTGTAAAAAAATTCCAGTTTAAATAGGTATGATTCAGCAGTGAATACGCAGATGGCATGGAAATTCGGGGGTCTCTAAAATCTCCTCCCGCCTCAATTAGCAGGACTTGATTCAAGGGATTTTCCGATAAACGGTGCGCTAAAACACAGCCTGCCGTACCGGCTCCCACGATAATGTAATCAAATTTCATAGACAGGTCACTATTTTCTCTTTGAATATCCCTATTTTTGGCCAATAAATAACAAAACGTGAGCAATTTTTCTGTCTATCTTATGTTAGGTTTAGAGCATATCCTAAATTGGGCTGCCTTGGACCACCTGTTATTCATCCTATCGCTGACCTGCGCTTATGTCGTGACAGATTATAAAAAACTGCTTTGGCTAGTGACTGCTTTCACGCTAGGTCATTCTATTACTTTAGCCCTTGCCACTTTACATATCATCCAAGTGAATATGACCTGGGTAGAATTTTTGATTCCCTGCACCATCTTAGTTTCAGCCATCTCGAACTTAATTAAGACTAAACAAGGCTATAAGTATGGGGTGGTCGCTATTTTTGGCCTGATTCACGGCCTAGGTTTCTCTAATTATTTACAAAGTTTATTGGGGGCAGAAAGCTCCATTTTTGCGCCTCTTTTGGCCTTTAATATTGGATTAGAAGTAGCCCAAATCATCGTAGTTTCCATCATACTTGCCTCTTCCATCGTTTCCTTGCACATACTAAAATGGAAGCAAGGAGCTTACATAAAAGTAATTTCAGGGATTACAATCGGTCTAGTTTTACCCATGATCCTAGAGCGCTGGCCTTAATCGCTGACCGACAAAATAGCAATTCATTGCTGGCCATAAAAAAAGCCCCGATTTTCATCGAGGCCTTTTCCTGAAATGTATATACGACTAAAAGTCTTCGTCTAACGAGAAGGACATCGAATCCTTGTCAGACATAACCCCAGACTTTTGGTATTCAGCCACACGCTTCTCGAAGAAGTTCGTCTTTCCTTGTAAAGAGATCATCTCCATGAAATCGAAAGGATTCGTTGCATTGTAGTGTTTCTGGCAACCTAAAGCAACCAATAAACGATCCGCGACGAAATCAATGTACTGACACATCATCTCTGCGTTCATACCAATTAAGGATACAGGAAGTGCAACAGTTACAAATTCTTTTTCAATCTCTACGGCTTCTAAAATGATTTCATAGATACGCTCTTGTGATAATTGATTTTTAATGTGATCTGTGTAAAGTAAACAAGCAAAATCACAGTGTAAACCTTCGTCACGGGAGATCAATTCGTTCGAGAATGAAAGACCTGGCATTAAACCACGTTTCTTTAACCAGAAAATAGAGCAGAAAGAACCAGAGAAGAAAATACCCTCCACCGCAGCGAATGATATTAAACGCTCTACGAAGTTATCAGACTCGATCCATTTTAAAGCCCAATCCGCTTTTTTCTTCACGCAATCAATTGTCTCGATCGCACGTAAAAGATGGTCTTTTTCTTTTGGATCATTAATATATGTATCGATTAATAGCGAGTAGGTTTCTGAGTGGATATTCTCCATCATAATTTGGAAACCATAGAAACATTTCGCTTCAGCAAATTGCACTTCTTTTAAAAAGTTATTCGCTAAATTTTCATTGACGATACCATCCGAAGCAGCGAAGAAAGCAAGTACGTGAGAAACGAAATGACGTTCACCATCGTTCATCTTTTTCCAGTCAGCTAAATCTTGAGATAAATCGATCTCTTCCGCTGTCCAGAAAGACGCTTCCGCCTTCTTATAAAATTGCCAAATATCATCGTGCTTAATCGGAAAAAGCACAAAACGGTTGGGATCCTCAACCAATAAGGGTTCTACTGCTATCGTTGACATAAAAATTTAAATTGAACTCGAAATTAAGAAATTCTACCTGATATACAAGACTCGAAAAGGGCTAAAATTGTTTTAAATTTTAAAAGAAAAATCCGCCTACTTGAACAACCAGCGGTGAGCCATAGGGAGAGCGCCCTGAGGAGTAATTTAGGTTATACATAATCGATAAATTAATACCTATTTTAGATCCTAATCCTACACCCACTAAGATCGGATTGGAATAATTAATTCCCGTGTTGTCCGAAAGATTAGAAAAGTTTTCAATTTGCCCTGTTAAATAGGCTTGGCCTATTACTTGACTCAATGCAGGAACTTGTTGGCGAAAAAAGATTCTTTGGCCTAATAAATTACTCGTTAAAGACCCCAATGAACCAAAACTAGCCCAATAATATTGATAAGTTAAACCAACACCAACAATGGCGTTATTTGTCAACGAATAACCTATCATAGGGGAAATACCTATACTAGTCGGGTTTCCAAAGCTTAAACCACTAACACCCCCACCAAAGTTTAAGCGCTGGCGAAATGGTAATTCTCGCACATCTACTTCCGCGTCTAAATCGCCTACCGCTCCCTCCTCTTTAATAACCACAGGTTCTTGCGCGAAAACCTCAGAAATTCCCCCAAAAGTCAGGAGTAAAAAGAATAAAAATAGTTTTTTCATTTGGCTTAAATTATTTACCAAAATTAAAGGATATTTTTGTAAAATGAATACGCCACAGTCTAAGCATAACATAGAAAATTGTGATCCTAAATCGCACATCATCATCAAAGGTGCACGTGTACACAATTTGAAAAATGTGGATGTGGCGATTCCGCGTAATCAGTTAGTTGTTATCACCGGTTTGTCTGGATCTGGTAAGTCCTCTTTAGCCTTTGACACTTTGTTTGCTGAAGGCCAAAGAATGTACGTCGAAAGTTTGAACAGCTACGCCCGTCAGTTTTTGGGGCGAATGGAAAAGCCTGCCGTCGATTATATCAAAGGAGTTTCACCTGCGATTGCTATCGAACAAAAGGTAAACACAAAGAACCCTCGTTCGACGGTAGGTACCACTACAGAAATCTACGATTACTTGAAATTACTTTTTGCGCGCATCGGACGCACTTATTCGCCTATTACAGGACAAGAGGTTCGCAAAGATTCGGTCTCCCAAATCGTCGATTTCATCGCGCAAGCGGACGGCAAAAAAGTACTTATTCTAGCGCCATTAATTCACCACGTAGAGCGAAGTCTGGAAAATGAATGTCAATTGCTCATTCAAAAAGGCTATTCCCGATTAAAATTCCAAGAGGAAATCATTGCCTTGGAGGAATTAGTGGAAGACGCTACACAACTTCAAAAACTAACTAAAAAACCTGCCGAAATCGCGATTTTAATCGACCGATTAGTATCTAAAAAAGACGACGAGGAAACGCAATTCCGAGTGGGAGATTCCGTTCAAACAGCCTATTTCGAAGGAGAAGGTGTTTGTTGGATTGAAATCGAAGGTAGAAAGCGAGATGTGTTTTCGAATAAATTCGAACTAGATGGGATGGTTTTTGAGGAGCCTAGTTTAAATCTATTCTCTTTTAATAATCCCTATGGTGCCTGCAAAAATTGCGAAGGCTATGGTAAAGTTTTAGGTTTAGATCCTGATTTAGTTTTTCCAGATCACGATCTTTCTATTTATGAAGGTGCGATTGCTCCTTGGCGAAGCGAGCGGATGAGCGAGTGGCTCAGTCCTTTGTTACGCAATGGCATTCAATTTGACTTTCCCATTCATCGTCCCTACAAGGATCTGACAGCAGCAGAGAAAAAACTATTGTGGACTGGGAATAAGTATTTCGCAGGTTTAACACACTTTTTTGATCATCTAGAAAAGGAAACCTATAAGATTCAATACCGCGTTCTTTTATCTCGTTACCGCGGCAAAACAAATTGCCCGGAATGCCAAGGATCGCGCTTGCGGATGGATGCTAGCTATGTAAAAATAGAAGGGACCTCACTTGTCGATTTGGTGCTTTGGCCCCTATCGAAAACAAAAGCCTTCTTTGAAAACCTGAAGCTAAACGAGCATGATCAAAAGGTATCGAAACGTATTTTAATCGAGATCAATAACCGGCTAGAATACATGGATAGGGTGGGTTTAGGGTATTTAACCTTAAACCGTCTTAGTTCTACCCTTTCTGGAGGTGAATTTCAACGCATTAAGTTAGCCACCTCCCTAGGCAGCGCCTTAGTAGGATCGATGTATATCTTAGATGAACCTAGTATCGGTCTGCATCCTCGAGATACAGAACGATTGATTTCTGTATTAGAAATGTTGAAAAACATGGGAAATACGGTTATAGTGGTGGAGCATGAAGAAGAAGTGATGCGCGCAGCGGACCAAATCATCGATATCGGCCCGGAGGCAGGTCGTCATGGCGGAAATTTGATCTTCCAAGGGAATCTAAAAGAGGCTTTGGCAGACAAAAAAACCGATAGCCATACCTTACGCTTTTTAACTGGAGAAGACCGAATCGAAGTACCGTATTTCAGACGCAAAGCATTAGCTCAGATCGAAATTACAGGAGCTTCAGAAAATAATTTAAAGAATGTGGACGTCGCGATTCCTTTGGGCATCATGACCGTGGTTACTGGTGTTAGCGGCTCAGGAAAGTCTACTTTGATCCGTAAAATTTTGTATCCGGCGATGCTTCGTTTACTGCAACAAGGCACCGAAGAAACCGGCCGTTTCCGCGAAATCAAAGGAAGTACGAACAAAATTGCGAGTATCGAAATGGTCGACCAACAGCCTATTGGAAAATCGTCTCGCTCGAATCCCGTGACTTACATTAAGGCCTATGATGCCATTAGGGCATTATATTCCGAATTACCCGTTGCAAAAGCCCGCGGTTACAAACCCGCACACTTCTCGTTTAATGTGGAAGGTGGTCGTTGCGAGGTTTGCCAAGGAGAAGGGGAAATTACCATCGAAATGCAGTTCATGGCAGACATCAAACTGCCTTGCGAATCATGTGGTGGTTCTCGGTTTAAACAGGAAATTTTGGATGTAAAATTCCAGGATAAAAATATTTCAGAAATTTTAGATTTAACCGTTGAAGAGGCTGTGGAATTCTTTAGTGAAAAACAACCGCGCATCGCCGAAAAGATCGATCCTCTCTTCCAAGTGGGTTTAGGTTACATCAAATTAGGACAATCCTCGAATTCTCTTTCAGGTGGGGAAGCGCAGCGCGTTAAACTGGCCAGTTTCCTGGGCAAAGGGAATCCGAACAAAGGTCGGACACTCTTTATTTTCGACGAACCTACGACCGGTCTACACTTCCACGACATCAAAAAGCTGTTAAAGGCAATGAATGATCTGGTGGAACAAGGGGATTCAGTCGTGATCATCGAGCATAACATGGAAGTCATTAAATGTGCCGATCACATCATTGATTTAGGGCCGGAAGGTGGTGAAAATGGAGGATATATTTGTTTCCAAGGCACTCCAGAAGAGATGAAAGGTTTGAAAAATAACCCAACTGCCCATTATTTAAGCCAAAAACTCTAATTTAGCACATGTCCTCGTTCGCAAACATCACTCAACTCGCAGAAAGAATCCAGTCCATAACGGCCGGAATTCACCTTGCGATTCCTGAATTGATCATAGCCGGAACGATCCTATTTAGTTTGTTGATTGAATTATTCTTACATGGAAAGACAGAGAAATTTAGTACTTCCTGGCGCTATTTTACCTGCCAAATTCCGCTTCTTTTAGCCCTATCCCTCAGTTTTCAACGCACAGAACTAGGTTTAACTGGATCATTTGCGTCAGGCTTATTTGAATCGAATTTAGGTTCTGATTCGATCAATACCTTGATTTTAGGCATTGGATTCTTGCTCATTTTGATGAATCAAATCCACCAAAAATCCCTCACATTCGAAGAACTGATTGGATTTTTATCCATTTTATTAGGTGCTCTATTTGCGACCATGAGCACTTCCGTTTTAAGCTTGTTTTTATCCATCGAATTTATGTCGATGGGCACCTATGTGTTAGTTAGCCTTCGAAAGGAGTCCTCTCGGGCCAGTTTGCCTTATGTTTTATTCGGCTTAGGATCCTCCGCCTTGTTTATTTATGGCATCTCCTTGATCTATGGTTTGACAGGAACACTGGATTTTACGAGCGTGGATTTCTCAAGGGGTATTTCAGTAGCCGATCCTTATTTGCGCGGATTTGCGCTAGGACTTTTTGCAGTAGGATTGTTGTTCAAAATGTCTTGGGCACCTTTTCACCCGTGGAATCCGGATGTGATGGAGAATTTACCAGCCGCCTGGATGAGCTGGATTTCGACCGCACCTAAACTCGCGATTGCATTTGTAGGTATCCGAATTTTTCCCGTCTTGCCTATTTCCTATGCGAACGAGTTAGCGGTTTTAGCCATTTTGACGCTATTGGTAGGGAATTTAGGAGCTTTAGGCCAAAATAAAACCAAACGACTCCTCGCCTATTCCAGTATCGCACATGGCGGTTTTCTGGCAATGGCTTGGTTCTTTCAACCCATTCAAGCTCTTGATGCCCTCCTTTTCTACGGATTTTTGTATAGTGTTGCCAGCTTATTAGTGTTTTACCTGATTGACGAGATAGCCGCAGACGAAATAACTGATTTTGCAGGGCTAGGTACTTCGAAGCCCTTGCCTGCCTTTTTCCTACTCACCGGACTGATAGCTTTAGTGGGGCTTCCCCCAGCCGGAACTTTTATTGCAAAAATAACCTACTTCAGTTTGTTGTGGTCAAATTATGAAGTAAGTACCTCCATCGGCCTCCTGGTTTTGCTGATTACGGCCATTTTAGTGACCGCGATTTCGCTCTTCTATTATTTAAAGATTCCTTTCCAATTGTATTTTAAAAAATCGACCAAAGAATCGGAACTATGGAAGAATGTAACATCTATTGAAATCTACTCTTACGGATTCTTAACAGTGATTTTGATTGCATCTATCTTGTTTCCAACAGTCTTAACTAACCTTTGGAAATAGTCGATAAAAAATTAAAAAAATCAGCTTGTTGGTCATTTATTTTGGCTAATTTTGGTCTTGATTTTTAAAATAGCCCCACGTTTCCATGTCTGATTCTATTAAGCACGAATGCGGAATTGCCCTCATCCGCCTACGAAAGCCTTTTCAGCACTACTTAGACAAATACAAAACACCTACTTACGGCTTGAGCAAACTTTATCTGATGATGGAGAAACAAGTCAACAGAGGACAAGATGGCGCCGGGGTGGCAAACATCAAAATCAACGTAAAACCAGGGCACCGTTACATTTCCAGATACCGATCGGTAGAGCCACAAGCAGTGGCAGATATTTTTGGAAAAATCAATAAGAAATTCAGTAAAGCACAAAAGCTAGCGAAACAAGTCACAAAAGAAACAGGTATCGATGCCGTACATGATGCGGAATGGTGGCAAGAAAACGTAGCCTTCACAGGGGAAGTTCTTTTAGGCCACTTGCGTTATGGAACCCACGGCCAAAACGAAATCGAAAACTGCCATCCCATGTTGCGTCAAAACAACTGGAGAAGCCGTAATCTAGTGATGGCGGGTAATTTCAATATGACAAATGTGGATGATTTGTTCGACAAATTAGTCTCCCTAGGTCAACACCCGAAAGAAAAAGTAGATACAGTTACCGTGATGGAAAAGATCGGTCACTTTTTAGATGAAGAGAATCAACGCCAATTTGGGAAATACAAAGATCAATATGAGAATCCTGAATTATCCGATATTATAGCCAGAGAAATCGACTTAACTCGCGTTTTAGAGCGTTCATGCAAGGATTTTGATGGTGGCTATGCCATGGTAGGAATGACCGGATACGGTGCCTCCTTTGTTGCACGTGACCCAGCCGGAATTCGTCCTGCATTCTACTATGTAGACGAAGAAGTGGCGGTAGTGGCTTCTGAAAAGCAGGCCATCAAAACCTCATTTAATTGCGCATACGATCAAATTAAGGAGATCACACCAGGTCATGCCCTGATTATTGACATTGATGGAAATGTAAAAGAAGTTCCGTTCATCGATCGCCTTGAACAAAAATCTTGCTCTTTCGAACGCATCTATTTCTCTCGCGGATCCGATCCCGATATTTACCATGAACGTAAAAAATTAGGTCAATTATTGATCCCTCAAATTTTAGACGAGGTACATCATGACCTGAAGAATACGGTCTTCTCTTATATTCCCAATACGGCAGAGACAGCGTTTCTTGGAATGATTGATGGACTTGAAGATCATTTGGCCAAAGAACGCAAGAAAGCCATCATGGATGGCATTCTATTCGAAGAAGAATTAGAAGAGCTTTTGACCTTCCGTCCGCGCGTCGAAAAACTAATCTCCAAGGACGTAAAAGTACGTACATTTATCACCTCGGACGATCAGCGCGACGACATGGTCGCTCACGTATACGATACGACCTACGAAGTAATCAATAAAGAAGTGGATTCAGTGGTCATCATTGATGACTCCATTGTTCGCGGAACAACCTTAGAGAAAAGTATCTTGAAATTGTTGGATAAATTATCCCCTAAGAAAATCGTCATCGTTTCCTCCGCTCCTCAAATTCGTTACCCCGATTGCTACGGAATCGACATGTCTAAAATGAAGGAATTCGTTGCATTCCGTGCAGCATTAGCTCTTTTACAAGAACGCGGCTTAGAGAACATTTTAGATGAGGTGAATTTACGTTGCTTACATGCACTAGAAAATGGAACTGCTCAGCAAGAAAACTTTGTAAAAGCCATTTATGCCCCTTTCACAGATGAAGAAATCTCAGATAAAATTGCAGAGATCGTTCGTCCTAAAGGTTTAAAAGCTGAACTTTCAATTGTCTACCAAACAGTAGCTAACTTAAATATAGCTTGCCCAGATCACCTAGGAGACTGGTATTTCACAGGTAACTTCCCTACCCCTGGTGGAAATCAAGTGGTAAACAAAGCATTTGTTAACTTTATGAAAGGGATCGAAGTGAGAGCCTATTAATAGGTAATAACCACCGTTCCCCTTAACTCCATCACTCCCATTTCCGGCATATCGATGGAAGAATACTTTAATCGATAGGCATAAGTGTTTTGTGGAACTTTAGTCCCATTAATTTTCCCATCCCAACCTGGCCAAGATGAGTCTATCGCACTATTGGAGTAAATCATCTCACCCCAGCGATTGAATATCTCAAACGATTCAATTACTGTTCGAGCTTTTACTACGGTAGCAGACACAGAAGACACTGTTTCAAAATTTCCAACCGGTCTAAAATAATCATTAATGCCATCGTCATTCGGAGTGAAGGCTGAAGGAAGCTGCATAATAGGTGCACATTTATCCTTCACCACATAGGTAATGGTTAAGATACAATCATCGCGGTCCTTAATGGTACAAACATAAGAACCTGACTGTGTGACTTGTACGTTATCTTTATTTGCCGCACTCGGAATTCCAGCCCAATCAATGGATTTCAAACTCGAAGCAGGTACAGGCAATTTCAATTCAACAAAAGTGATATTTTCCTTAAAGGCCGCAGCATTTACATTGTCATCACAAATAAATAAATCCTTAGGTGGGTCGAACAGACTATTCGTTGTAAAATTTACTTTCGTAGCCTTAGTTAAACTACAACCACTTGCAGGGTCAGTAATCGTTAAATCAAACGCGCCACCCGGTTTGTTGACCGTTATTTTATCTGTCGTTGCATTCGTACTCCAAAAATACTTTAATCCAGAAATAGCAGGTAATGAATCTGCTTTAATCTCTGTCGAATTTTTGCAAATCACACTAAATTCTGGTGCTAAATAAAAAGGCTTCAATAAATCTATTTCAAACTTCTGTGCGTCTAGTAGAGAATCAGTTACACACTTATTGGAAACCTTGGCTGTTACCACGTAAGTACCGTTTTCACTAAATGCATAATTAACGCTATCACCCGTAAAAGTAAATAGTTGAGTCGTTGCTGGGTTTAGCGGCACAATAGTTCCATTTGCATTTCTTACAGGATTTAACGTTGTCTTGTAAATGGTCCAAATCACTTTCGTATTTTCAATTGGATCACATAATTTTCCGGTCAATTTATAGGAATAATTCAAACCAAAGCAGGATTGCTTAATCGAAATTCCTTTTCCATCCGATGAGTTAACTGAATAGGAGGCCGGTAAACCTAATTTACTTTTAGCCCCCGGTGGAAGTGCTGCTCCGCTCAAAGTAAAACTCGCCCCAGAAGGGGTTCCAACCACGCCATCAATAGAGGTAATCTTACCCAAAGAGGTTTGGTCCAAAACAGCCACATACAAATCCGTACCATTCACTGGATCAGGCTGAATAGCTCCTATTTTTCTAACTATTTTAGAACCCGGAACTGTTTTTCTTGTAGCCTCATAGGTTGTAGAATCATTGGCTGAAATATCCAATTGTACAATTGAGGACGTATCCGCTACTCCTACTCCTTTCAAAGAGGCATAGATCAGCTTATTATTCTTTGAAAAATCAAGTCCATATACCTGCTGTTTTGTGGAAGATCCAAGGGAAATAGAAACCTTATGTTTGACCTTTCCAGAAAGAGTGTCAATGTTATACAATTCTATCTTGTTGAGTGGCGAACCTGCATTAGAAATGGCTAACAATTGTTTATTGGGACTCACCTTCATCGTTGATGTAGCTAAACTAGCCGCCGAGAAACTAGCCTTAGATAAACTTAAAATGGGTGCTGAAATGCCTGTATTAGAAATGATAAAGGAGCGAATATTGCCACTTAACAGATCCTGAGTAAACAATAAAGAGGAATTTTCTGCTAATGGCATTGAAACCATTCGAGTGGATGTGTTTGTTGCCGAAAGCATTGATCCTTCCACGTTCATCCCTCCTTTACCTCCATTTAATTTAAAATCTATAGTTGATTGAAAGATTTGCCTTTCATTAAAGCTGTTCCTCTTTGTATAAATCACATAATATTCTGCTTGACACCCTTTGCAGGTCGGCTTAGGAATGATCACCAATCCCTGAGAGTTAGCTTCTGCCGCTAAATTTTTTCCTGGAATAAGGTCATTCAATTTAGCATCATACACTTTTTTCCCATCAGAGAACAGGAGTATATTATTTTTTGTATCATTGATTTTTGCAATAGCTTCAACTGTAATAGGCATCGGATTGCCCGCTTTAGGGGTTGGAGTTCCCCCTTGACCAAAATTGAGCCCGGCCTTCTCTCCAAAATACCAAGTATTATCAGGTGGGGATGCTGGAGGAGGAATTTCCCCGCAAACTATAACCTCTAAATTACCCTCTGAACTACAACCAGAGTTAGAGTCAGTCACTTTGACCGAATAACAACCCGACTTATCCACTGAAATAAAATCAGTCGTCTCGCCTTTAGGAAACCATAAATAAGAATAAGAGGCTAACGGATTTTTGACTCGTAATGTGATTTTATCTCCTTTACAAATCGTAGTATCCACCTTCGTGCTATCTTGGCCTAAAACAATCGGTGGGACAAAACCAATCTTAAATTTAAACTTTGAATAGGCGATACTTCCATTCAAGTATAAGTCAACCGCATAATCCCCTTTTTCACAAAATTTGAAACTACCTGATCGCTTATCTGAACTACCAAGAACTGTGGAATAACTATTGTCTGCACCCGCCTTGCGAAACACCCAATTAAATTTGACACTGGCCGCAGACGCAAGTGGCTTTGTATATTCAAAAACCGTAGAGTCCACAGAAGTCGAATCACTACAATAGGCACATTTAGTAATACATGTATTGCGAATGGCAATATCTTGAGCTGATAAACTCAAGGAGCAGAAAAGCAATAACACGGAGACAACGATTTTTCTGTTCATTATTTTAAATTGCCAAAAATTGTTTTTCATACGACTTGAACGTAAATTGCTTGCTCACGAGTTACCCCAACAGGTATTCAAAAAATGAGACTACTGTTTTTTTTCACTTTAGCTGTTTTCATTCCATTCATGGGGTTTTCGCAAGATCCCCAGGTAACTCAGAACTATGCATTACCATTAAACATGAATCCTGCCTTCGCTGGAATTTCCAACAATGTGAACGTTAATTTAATGCACCGTAATCAATGGCCTAATTTAACGAGCAATTACCAATTTTCCGCTATGTCCGTTGATATTGGTTTGCAAAAATACAAAAGTGGCGTCGGCTTATTAATTACTTCTGATTCTCAGTTTTCAGCTCTAACGACCAGTAGCATCGCATTACAATATGCCTATCATATCTCCCTAACAGAAGATTATTCTTTATCCATGGGAATGCAAGGAGCATACGTTAATCGAAGCCTATCTCCAGAAAACTTGGTTTTCGGGGATCAGTTAGCTGGATATTTAGGATCTGGAGGGATTGACGCCTCATCGAACGATGTGATCCCCAAAACACCCAATTTTACAAATCCCTCCTATATTGATTTATCCGTAGGATCCATGTTGTATTCTGGCAAACACTGGATTGGTGTCAGTGCCCATCACCTAAACCAACCTAATCAATCTTTAGTTAGCAATTCAACTTCCGCTCTTGATATGAGATTAAGTGTACAAATGGGGACCAAAATAACTTTAGGAAATTCAAGCTACGAGGGTAATGATCCAGAGAATGCCTTAAACTACGAGAAAAGCCTTAGCCCCATTATTCACTTTAAAAAACAAGGGGCATTTAGTCAATTAGATGTGGGGACGTATTTAACACTTGCACCCCTAGTGATAGGAGTTTGGTATCGAAATTTTCCCATAAGTCCTCCCTCAGTTGAAAAATTAGATATGCGCGAATCAATGACTGGATTAATTGGATTTAGAAAGGACAAATTTACGATAGGATACTCCTACGATTTCACCCTTTCAAACCTGGCGCCATCTGGTGGAGCTCACGAGATAACCCTGTCTTATGTATTTGGATTTAATTTATTCCCGAATAAATACGATAAAAGTCTAAGCAGAAGTTTAGCCTGTCCTAAATTTTAAGATTCATTCAAAGATTATAAATTTAACTGTTTCTATTCTTGCATAAAAAAGGGAGCCATAGCTCCCTTTTTTAACTTATATCCAGTAGTCAGTAGACGGTAGACAGTAGTAGCCGCTTCGCGGCAGTCGCTAGTCGATAGTCGATAGTCCGGAGGGAAGAAATCTAGAGTAGAGAGTTGAGATACTAATAAACGCAAAAAAGGGAGCCAATGCTCCCTTTTTTAGATTCAGAATAGACTGAAATGAGGTTTCAAATCGTAGTAAATATGCCGAAGGCCATTTTTTGATTTGAAGGCTTATTTCAGGGTTCGCTTTACTTCTTTCATTTCATAACACTCCAGCATATCGCCCACTTCTAAGTCGTTGAAATTCTTGACAGATAGACCGCACTCGTAACCGAATTTAACCTCAGCGACATCATCTTTGAAACGCTTCAATGCTGAGATCTCACCATCATGAATCACGACGAAGTCACGAATAACACGAATCTTATTCGCACGTTTAACCGTGCCATCTAATACGTAACAACCAGCGACGGTACCGATTTTGGTAATCTTAAACACGTCACGAATTTCAATATTCGATGTGATAACTTCTTCGAATGAAGGAGCTAATAAACCTTCCATCGCGGCCTTAATCTCGTCAATAGCTTGGTAGATGATGGAGTAGTTACGGATTTCAATTTGTTCTGTTTCTGCTAAACGACGAGCGTTTTGAGAAGGACGAACTTGGAAGGCAATAATTACTGCATCTGAAGTAGAGGCTAATGCCACATCCGATTCAGAAACTTGACCTACTCCTTTGTGAATAATACGAACTTGCACTTCCTCCGTTGATAACTTCATCAAGGAATCCGAAAGAGCCTCCACTGAACCATCCACGTCACCTTTTACGATTACGTTCAATTCACGGAAAGTTCCGATAGCCTTACGGCGACCGATCTCTTCCAAAGTAATATGCTTACGTGTACGCAAGGTTTGCTCACGTAGGATTTGCTCGCGTTTGTTTGCGATTTCACGCGCCTCACGCTCATTTTCTAAGCAAAGTAATTTATCACCCGCTTGTGGCGCACCGTTCAGACCTAAAACTTGAACTGGAGTAGATGGACCTGCTTTCTTTATTTTGTTACCGTGGTGGTCAAACATCGCTTTCACACGACCATAATTGTCACCCGCTAACATCATGTCCCCTACGTTTAATGTACCCGCTTGAACTAACAAGGTAGTTACATAACCACGTCCTTTATCTAATTCGGCCTCGATCACTGAACCTACGGCTTTCTTGTTCGGATTCGCCGTTAATTCAAGCATCTCAGCTTCTAATAATACTTTTTCTAATAAGTCATCGATACCTAAACCTGACTTAGAGGAGATTTCTTGGCATTGGTATTTACCACCCCAATCCTCTACTAACATGTTCATGGTAGCTAATTCCTCTCGTACTTTGTCCGCGTTAGCTCCGTCTTTGTCGACTTTAGAGAACGCGAAAACGATCGGTACACCAGCGACCATTGAGTGATTGATGGCCTCTTTTGTTTGAGGCATAACAGAATCGTCCGCAGCAATAACAATGATAACGATATCGGTTACTTTTGCACCACGCGCACGCATGGCAGTAAAGGCTTCGTGACCAGGCGTATCTAAGAAAGTCACTTTCTTGCCTGATTTGGTCTCTACAGAGTAGGCACCGATGTGCTGGGTGATACCACCCGCTTCACCTGCGGCAACTTTGGCCCGACGAATATAATCTAGTAACGACGTTTTACCGTGATCGACGTGACCCATAATCGTAACGATGGGTGCACGAGGCAATAAATCTTCTGGAGAATCCTCCACCTCTACTTCAGCCACATCAATTTCCTCTTCAGCTGAAACGAAACTTACCTCAAAACCAAACTCATCGGCAATAACGGTAATGGCTTCAGCGTCCAAACGTTGGTTAATGGACACGAACATACCAAGGCTCATACAAGCCGAGATAACCTCGTTCACGGATACATCCATTAAAGAAGCTAAATCCGATGCCGAAATAAATTCCGTTACCTTCAATACCTTTGCCTCCTCATCTTCAGCCATCATACGAGCTTCCTCTGCCTCCGCACGACCTTTACGCTTCTCCCGACGCTTTTCAGCACCGAAACTTTGCTTATTAGTCGCACCTTGCAAACGAGCCATCGTGGCCTTGATTTGCTCTTGGATGTCTTTATCTGACAATTCTCCTTTAGGTGCTGGTTTAGCACCAGGAGCTGGTTTCTTATTAAAATCTTTTTTATCACCCGGACGACCACCCGTGCCTGGAACAGACGGTGCTGGTTTTTTCTCTTCCTTGATGATGCGCTTGCGCTTGTGTTTGGCATTATTTCCACCACGATCACCTGCAGCTGGTAAATCAATTTTACCTAAAACAGTCAATCCTTTCAAGGTTTCACCACGTGCCTCAATTAATTCGATATCCTCTATCTCTTCCACTTCAGGAACTTGAACTACAGGCGCTGGTGCCGGAGCTGGTTTTTCAGCAACTGGCTCAGGCTTAGGTACTGGAGCCGGTGTTGGTTCAGGAGCTTTCTCCGCCTTAGGGGCAACTGGATTTCCTTTTTTATCCAATTCGATTTTTCCCAAAATCTTCAATCCCACTTGCTTATCTTCTGCTGGAGCCTCTACCACAGGAGCTGGTGCTTCTGGAGCTTTAGGGGCCTCCGCCACTGGAGCTGGCTTTTCCACCACTGGCTTTGGAATAGGTGCAGGCGCCGGAGCAACAGCTACCGGTTCTGGTGCTGGAGCTGGCTTAGGAGCCTCGACAGAGGATTCCAAAATATGGTTCGCACCATATTCCTTTGCTAACAAAGTCAACTGCTCAAAGTTCAGTTTGGCGTTGGGGTTATTGTCAATTTTGTGACCTTTCGCAGAGAGAAACTGTAGGATCGTAGACGTTCCCACGTTTATTTGCTTTGCTAC
>JACCDN010414925.1_pt1 | contig 28004 bp, 30 predicted proteins | sample 7441691 | NCBI WGS metagenome assembly JACCDN01 (sample SAMN15323439, study PRJNA562643) | freshwater metagenome | isolation source: river surface water | place: USA:Blue River Watershed | collected 2017-08-16 | reverse complement strand
CTTCAATACCCGATTGGCATGCGCGAGTAGCTCTGAACGGTGCTCAGTGTAAAAAGCCCCCAGTTCAGCAACTGTCCATACGCTAAGTGCCACTTTATTGATCCTTCATTAACCGGTTTTGTCCTGCAGAGCCAACCGTCGCTGCCTCTATCCCCTACTACGAATCCCATCCTAGATTGTCGCGAGAAAGGAACAAAACGGACATTTCATAGCAATTTCCTGCTCGAGGCTGCTGATGGTTTAATGAAAATCTTTCGGAGGCGAAAATCTTTGTGCCCCAAATTCTTCAACTTTCTCCCTGGGTACCCTCCGAGTTATGAAAATTGGTCAAGTGACCAAGTACTCTAAAGAGAGTAAGTGGCTCAGCCGTCACTGCTGTATCTCATAACCAAGGTATTTTGGCTTTGCCATAACATTCGAAAGGAATTCTCGATTGCCCAATCTCCGCGGTGTAGCACTCTCATTTAGGCAACGTGGAATTCTTGGTTTGTTTAGTCATGGTGCTTCTGTGTTATTTGGCGATCCCAGACTCTATCGAGCTGCATCAACAGTAGACATGCGACTTGCTCGGATGGATTTTAATTCAAATATCGAAAGTGCTATTTCTAAAGCATGTCCTGATCAAGAAGAAGCTTTAATTCGGAATTATATAAGTGAAGCCGAGGCGGCAATTAACGAAAATTTATCAAACCTCAGAGATAATTTAATTCATCCCACAAGTTGGGACTCTGGTAAGTTATTACAAATTTTCTTATATGTCACCATAAGAATTTTAAAGCCTGCAATTGTGGTTGAGACTGGTACAGCGAATGGTCGATCAGCCTCGGCAATTACTTCTGCACTTTCTGCCAATGATTTTGGTCACCTCTACAGCTATGACGTACTTAAAACAGGTGCGCCCTATATCCAAGGGAAAAATAGAAAGTTTGTTTCTCTGGTCACTCTCAACGGGAAACCCGAATCGCTCAAGAAACACATAGAATCGATTCCAAGAATTCCTGGGTATCGAATGTTTCTTCATGATTCAGATCATTCCTACCCGAACCAAATGTCTGATTATGAAACGGCAAGAAAACACGGATTTGATTTTTTAGTATCAGACGATGTTGACGCTAGTCTTGCTTTCTGTGATTTTGCGCAGGACAAAGGTTCAGTACTGCTAGATGGTTCCAAAATAATTGGGTTGTGCTCATTAAAATAAGCAGTTTATATTAACAATTTTTGAAAAAGTCTTTGTCTAAAACTCCCTTATCGTCGATATAAAGGTCTCCAGCGGGCTTACCAAAAAATAATCTAGAGTATTTAATTCCCCATTGTGCAAGTTGTTTTTCAGTTAACTTTCTCCACTTCGCTTCCGCTAGATCCCGATTGTTATTGGTTGAACCCATTCCCCGAGCAGTCAGAAAAATAATTGTGCAGCCGCTCTCCGCTAATTTATTTAAAGCAAGGATACGTTCTGTTATCGGCTCAGAATTTTGATAGTCACTGCCTATCGTCGTGCAAATGGTTCCATCAATATCTACAACCAGTACCCTACCCTCCATATAACTCGCCTAAATATTCTAAATACCTTGCAACACCATCTTCAATCTGAAACTTAGGTTCCCAGCCAGGTAAGAACTTGTTCCTGTCCGCTACGGTAAAAAACTGATAACCTGTAGGGATTTTGTCTGCCTCATGATATTCGAAATTAATCTTCGCTAAGGTTAAGAACTCTTCAAACGTTCGAGCCTCACCAGAACCCACGTCAAAGAAATTACCCTTTGAAGAATCATAATTTTCCAAAGCAAAGAAATTAGCGTTGACAACGTCTTCGACAAACACAAAATCTCTTTTTGGGTTTCCTGGAAAAAGCCTGATTCTGCATCCTTTTTGTTGATCAATAAATCCTTGCAAGAGAACGGATGACATTTTTCCTTTATTGTCCTCGCCAGGACCGTACACGTTGAAATATCTCAGTGCCACTTGGTTGTTGGCTAAAACTACTTTTTCGGCACTAAATTTACTCCAGCCGTACAAATTAGTTGGAAATCTTCCGTTTTGACCATAAGAAGCTGCAGAGGATGAATAAACAAGTTTCGAGGAATTCTGTAGACACCAATCAGAAATTATTGAGGTGCACATGAAGTTTCTTTCGAAGGTGAAATTGACTCTTTCTTCTAGTGTGCTTGAAGAGGCACCTACGTGAATGACCGCCTCTGGGCTGAACTTTTCCAGACATTCCAATAGTTCCAAATCCCATTTTTTACTTTTAAAAATATCTGCTTCTATGGGTGCAACTTCAAAACCTTTTTCTTGACACCGAGTTAAGATTACCCGACCAATAAAACCTAAATGTCCGGTTATCATTACTCGTTTCATATTGTGGACACGCCTCGATGACTCACTGCAATGGCAGCCTTTTCATTTGCGAATTTTATACTTTCCAAAATATCACCTGTCTCAACGTACGCAACGACAAGTGCGGCCATAAAACTGTCTCCGGCACCGCTGGCATCACCAACTTCAACTTGGCGCACGGGATAATTTGTGCCTTGAAAATCGCAACCGAACTTGTCGCGTGTATGAATAATCTTTTTGGTTAGGGCTGCATCAAGAAATGGAACTGATCGTTGAAATTCATAATCATTGATTTTAATAAAGTGAGCCTTGCGGGCCCAAGTTCCAAGTATTTTCTTTGTGTCAAGAAATACATTCGGGTTTGACTCACAAATTTCTTCAATTTGTCCTGAACTTAAGTAACCTTTGTCGTAATCTGCGATGACTATGAAGTCCGAATCCATTACAGATTTGTCCAAAATTGCTGGGGGATATTCTGCCAAAGAGTCAACACGAAGGAAAGTATGATTTGTTTTGAAGTCGACATACCTGGTTTTCTTGTTTGATTCCCAATTACTGTTTGTGATTAGTGTGGTATCCGGTAAGTAACCAACAATATTTCTGTGGACATTTTTCGCCATTCCGGGGTTTTCTTTTTTTTCAATTACTTCTAGAATTGGGATTGGCAGGTCAGGTGCGAGCCGATTGGCATTGCAATAAATAAACTCATCTAGGCAGCTTTCCCCTATCACAGTAACTTTAGGCATAAGGGCATTCCACTTTCGGCGCGAGATTCAATTCTTCAAATGTTTGCTCCTCTGAAATGTTAGGCAAATTAAACATTGATAGAACTGAATTCGCGACCATCGGCCAAGTTGGATAATAATTCTTAGTCAGACTCGGTGCAGTTGGGCAAGGAACGTTTGGGCAAGCTAGTTGAATTGGTCGCAACTCGAGATCGACTTCTTCGGAACTGGTGACTTTGGAGATAATTTCGCTTCCAACCGAGAAGGCTGAACTAGTAGTGTCTACTGTTACAAGCCTCCGTGTCTTTTTTAATGAATCAAAAACTCCCTGGTAGTCAAGCGGATTGATGCTCACAAGATCTAGGACTTCCGCTTCGATGCCATGTTTGGATACTTCTTCAGCGGCCCATTGGGCAGCCAATAAGCCATCACCGTACGAGACAAGCGTAAGATCCGTTCCACTTCGTGTTACTCGACATTTATCTAAAGGTAACTTGGAATCCTGTTTTTCAATATTACCTGAAAGCCCGTATAACCATCTCGGTTCAAGGAAAACCACTGGATTGTTATCTCTTACTGCAGAAAGCATTAATTGATAGGCCTGGTTAGGGGAAGAGGGGACAACAACTCTTAGGCCTGGTGTGCTACCGAACAAAGAGAGAAACCCGCCAGTGTGTTGTGGACCGTTTCCCCATTGTCTGCCAACAGCCACTCTAATAACTAGCGGAACCGGATAATCGCCGCCAAACATGTAATTCCATTTGGCGGCTTGCGTGAAAATCTGATCAGCGGCGAAGAGAGCAAACTCTACTCGGCCGTGATGAATAATCGGCCTCATTCCTGAAATGGCAGCCCCTACTGCGACTCCAGTGTTTGTTGCTTCAGAGACCGGAGTATCGAACACGCGATTTGGGAATTTGCTGCTGAGTTCACCCATGGTTCCGTCAGCACCATTCTTGTATGTAACACCTAGGCCCATAACAAAGGAGGTTGGGTACTCTTGGAGAATCTTTTCTGTTGCATCATGAATAGCTTGCGTAAATCCAATCATGTGTAAACTCCAAGCATCATTTCCCGGTCTTCTGGCTCTTCGGAATTAACTGCAAAAGAGAGTGCTTGATTTATCTTAGTCACTAATTGATTTTCTAACTTAATGAGATTAGATTCTTCGAAATTAGATAAAATTTCTTTTCTGAGTTTCAGTAAAGAATCCATTGCAATTCTGGTTTCTTCAGTGTCGATTACACGATAACCCGATTTGTCGTCGCGAATTGGGGCGCTATGTGCCATATGTCTAAAGGTAACCAAATGAAGAAGTGTTGGTTTAGAATTCATCTTTGCTGAATCTATAGCTATTTTGCTTGCATTCAAAACATCGTGAACATCATTACCGTCTCCACGAAGATATTGGATACCAAATCCTTCTGCAATTTTTGAATAATTAAATTCTGGAGGTTTTCGAACTGAATTATCACTATTTACGGAATACAAATTATCTTCCAGCACAATAACGAGAGGTAGGTTGTGCAATGCCGCAAAATTCAATGACTCGTAGAAAATGCCTTCCTCCGCTGCGCCATCCCCCAGGTAGACGACTGTGATTCCCGGCTCCTTCATCATTTTTTGCTGAAAAGCCGAGCCGGTCGCGATTGGCACTGCACTTCCAAGAATGGGAGTTGAACCCATAAATCCTACAGTTTTATCCAGCATGTGCATTGAGCCACCTTTGCCCCGAGCACATCCGGTTCTCCTACCAAGCATTTCTGCGTACATGCGATCGAGGCTCCCGCCTTTTGCAAGAAAGTGCCCATGTGAGCGATGGTTTCCAAAGACTCTGTCTTCCAAAGACAAATGTCTTGATACGCCTACGGCAACTGCTTCCTGGCCAATGTAAAAATGCACGAAACTAAAAATTTTATTATTGAAATAGTACTCCGCAATTTTTTCTTCCGCGGTGCGCAAAAAAAACATATCGCTGTAAACTTCTAATAGGTCTTCATTGCTCATTTTTCTCACCGTCTGACCTTACTGCTCATTTGGATAAATTAGAATTCTTCTCGCATTGCCTGTAATTAAAGTTGTGAAAGCTTCATTAATGTGTTCGAGTGAGAATTTGTGGGAGATGAGCTTTTTATAAGTTATGCCCCCCGATTGGTAATAATTAATTAATCTGGGAATATCCAAATCGGGTCTAAAGTTTCCTGCTTGGGTAGTGCTTATCTCTTTGCCATCTCCATCAAACAACAATGAGGCATTATTAAGATTGAATGGGGCATTCTTCTTAATCTGTCCTATGAGAATCATTTTGCCCGACCGCGACAACTTTGGAAGTAATTCATTGAGTAATTCTGGGTTGCCTGTGGTGTCAATAATTCGATCATATTTTCCCGCTGGAATTTGGTTCAGTTCTCCAATTTCAATGAAATTCGAAGCCCCAAACTCAATCGAAGCAGCTGATTTGACAGAGCTACGATCTATCGCATCTACCAGTGCCGCACCTTTGTCACGGGAAGCCTGAATCATACTAAGGCCAACACCTCCACAGCCTACAATTAGAATTGCTGCACCAAACTTGATGTCCGCATCATTGTCAATCACTGAATATGAAGTTGAAATTGCGCACCCTAGGAGTGCCGCAAATTCCCATGGTACGTCTTCCTGAATTTTTGTTACTCTGTTTTCTGAAACCACACTGTATTCACTGAGAGTGTTCACCTTTCCGCTAATGATCTGTTTGTCGTCTAACAAGTAAGATGGAAAATCCGAGTCTATTCCGGAGCCAACACGCCAATGCATAACCACCTTGTCGCCTGGCTTAACCGATCTAACGCCTTCGCCTACCTCAATAACTAAACCAGAACCCTCATGACCCATTAGGTGCGGTAGAAATTTCTCGTTCCCTTTTTGACCTGAAATTTCCTGTAACTGGGCTCCACAAATCCCGCTAACTTTTATCTTCACTAATACTTGTCCAACAGACAGTTGGGTGGTCCTTAATTTCTTAATTTCTAATGGTTTATTAATCCCAGTAAGAACCGCGGCTCGGAATTCCATTAGTCTCCTCTAGTAATTCGATAGCTGTCTTCTTCAAAGTGCTGGGTTGAAGTCTCTAGCACTTCAGACTCATTAAGCGCAATTAGTTGATGCCGAATTCTTCGATTAATTGTGTAAGAATCTTTTTCATTTAGCTCGATTTCCTTTGATTGATTAATGTCGTCTGTTTCTCCAACACGTAAGATCAATTTACCTGATATCACATAAAAGGTTTCAACTTTAATCTTGTGGTAATGCCACGAAAGCTTCTTTCCTTTTTCAAAGTGCAATATCTTTGAACAATAGTTGGGGCTATTGACAATCCAGTCTTCATGCCCCCACCCTTTAGGGTGACGCTCAGGTCGTCTAATCTCTTCCACGCTCAAAACATACAGTAACTTCGAATTTAAATTCCTGACTGCTCCAAGTTTCCAGCGTAAAACTAGCCCTTCATTTTCTCAATTATCCCAGTTGTTGAGAATCCTTCTCTTAAAGGGAAAATCAACACCTCCGCAATGTTGCCTCCAACAACATCCGTCGAGTTGTAGTCACCGCCCTTTACTATCAAATCTGGCTTTAGTTCAGAAATAAGTTTATAAGGAGTATCTTCCTCAAAAATCAAAACTTGGGAGACGAACTTGAGTGACTCCAAAATCGTTCTTCGTGAATCTTGATCATTTATTGGCCTATCATCACCTTTAAGTCTCTTAACGCTCGCATCACTATTCAAACCAACAACTACTTCACCTAATGTAGAGCAGTATTCGAGAAGCTTCACATGACCTAGGTGCAAAATATCAAAACAACCATTCGTAAACACTATTTTATTATTTCTCATGACAGCACCACCCAGTTGTTTTTGTAAGTAAATGCAGTTCTTGGATTATTAACTACTTTACGGCGCGCGTATCGATGAGCATATTTAGGGATTTCAATGTTCATACTCTCAATGAGTGCCCCGAAAGAGCTTTCAATTGTGTGAACCTCGGCTGCATTTTCGATAAGAAGCATGTAATCAGTTATCGAATTTGTGGAGTATTTTGGTGATGGTTGAACTACTTTTAACTTAGAATTAATAATTTTCCGGTTTATAACAAAATTCCGAGTAGAATCTTCATGCAAAAAAATATACTCACCAGGATTAACTCCGTAGGATTCAAAAACCTTTCGTTCTTTATCATGGTTTCGAATGGGATCGAATGTCGTCCAACGCATTTCAAAGTTTACGTTGGCTTGGGCGTACATCTGTTCATCAAAATTCAAGATTTTGCTCTCCAGAAAATTGCTTCCAAAGAATCCTAAATCAACGACACTCGTTCCAAAAAATTTTGTGATTTGGCGCTGCCTTAGCATCAACCCGTTGCTATGTGCATCGATGAAGGGGCTAATGTAAATATTGCTAGCTGAACCTAATAAAGAACCGAGGCTGGCAGCATACATTTTCTTGGTAGGGACAATACAGAACTTATATCTTTTCGCAAGCTCTCTATAAATTCCCGCACAGACTATGTGGTCACCCAATCCATGGAATGTTGTTACAAAAACACCGTTATTTTTTAGGGGCACGCACCCCAATATATCAAGAGAATATCCGTATGTTATACAATGCCAAATATGATTCGCTCATTTGTTTTACTTACTAAGTATTTTTCCTACCTCTTTGGGGCGTTGACGCATTTTTCGAAGAAAGCGCGACGTTTAATTGATCTAAACAAATTTACAAATTCATGAGTTTTGCTTGACTTTCGAAATCGGGTACAGATTTTCGGAGTTCGCTAAATGACCCGCTGTGCGATATCTCTCCAGATGCAAAATAGTAAATGCAATCTGCATCCTTAATCGTTGATAACCTGTGAGCTGCAACAATTAAGGTAACGTGGTTATTTAACATATTAATCGCACTCATAATTTTATCCTCAAGCTGAGCATCTAGGGCGCTTGTTGCTTCATCAAGAACGAGAATTTCAGGATTCGTGTATAGCGCTCTAGCAATACCAATTCTTTGGCGTTGTCCTCCGCTCAAATTCGACCCCCCTTCTGACAATGCGCGCACTTCTTTTGAATCTGTAAGCTCGGTCAATTCACAAATTTCAATGAGATCTGATATCCTCTCAATTTCCTCAGGAGAGTTTGATTCCTGAAGTGAAATGTTCTCGAAAATTGAGCCCGAAATAATTGCTGGTGACTGTGGGACGTAAGAAATTTTCCCGGGAAAAATCTGAACAACCTGACCGGGCGTCAATTTAGAAATCTCTACAGTTCCTGAAGTAGGAGTATTTATTCCCATCATTAAATCAAGAAATGTACTTTTACCTGACCCTGAGGGGCCTACTATTCCGATAAATGATCCCGCGGGAATACTCAATGTAACACTTTTTAAAATCAGTTCTTGTGAATCACTTGCCTTATATGAAACATTTTCAAAACAGACATTTCCTTCAAAACTACTTTTTGTCCAAAAACTCTCAGAATATTCCAAATGTGTGTTCGTTATTTTGCTTGGGAAAACTTCAATCAACTTCAACGTAGGTTCAACAAAAGTAACATTAGCTCTAACGCTGATAAGTGCTTGCTGAATTCTTAGTAAAGCAGGAGCCAATCGACCTCCTGCAGCGAGGAAGATTCCTAGAGAAACCGCTGCCCGGGAGGCATCAAACCTAATGAACTGGAAGGCTGCCAAACAAACACCCGTAACAATCAGCAGTGATTCGGACAAGTATTTTGTCGAAAAGGGAAGATACGAATTTTTTGCATTTACTTCGCCAAGCTCCAACCGTACCTCATAGAGCTTCCGAACAATTGAGTTCTTCAAACCTCTGATGTGGAACTCACGATATGCGGAAATCACATTACTTAGGAAGTCGTTACTTCTAATGGTTAGCTCACCACTTTGTCGGCCGAGGGTTTCAGCCAAGCCTCGCTTGCTGTAGTGCGACAAAACTATAACAGGGACTGTGATCAAACAAATAAAAAGGGTTCCATAGGTGTCAACAATTAGCAGAGCAGTGATGAGGAAAAAGAAGGAAGCTAAATCTGCAGCCATGGTCACCAGTTGGCCAATTATCTCTACCGTAATTTTTTGGACGCCATGCGTCAACGAAAAAATCAATTCTTGCTTTCTAAAAGTTTCGATTTTTGATAAATCATGGTCCAATAAATTTTTTGAAAACTGGTAAGAAAGTCTTGCACTTATCTTGCCGAGAATCCTATAGACATTCTTAGTCAGAATAATCGAAACAAGCGTGCGAGAGAGAAGAACAATGACGGCAATTGTTGCTAAAAAAGCGGCTTTGCTCTGAAAACTAAAATTCTCTATCTGCAAAATTGTTAAAATTCTAGTTACGAGGCCATTTGTTGGTGCATTGTTGACACCATTGATAACTAGCGAACCTAGTATTCCTAAGAGTGCGACACCAATCAAATCTAGTAAGCCAATGCAGATTTGTATTAGTGCTACTCCGGCGAGTAATTTCTTATCTCGAGGTGTAATGAGATGGAAACAACGAAAGGCTTTCAGAATTACCTCGGACCTCATTCGCTTATTCAATTGAATTCTCCATACTTTTCTAGTGAATTGCGGGATTTTCGTTTTTTTGTTGCCTTGACTTGATCATAACTTGAGCAATTTTTCCATATATTTTCCATTTTATAATCTTGGAAAAATTTGCTGGTAGCATTCTCGGTTCAGAGTAAGTCAAAATATTGTTTATTGTGTCAAAGAATCGACTTGTTCGAATCTCAACTTGTCCGATGATTGATTTTGTATTTTTGTCCCCGTGACGTACAAGCCCAAAACGAAGAAAAAAGTAGGCACAGGCAGAATCTGGCCAATCTGAAACTCCTGAAGTGCTATTCGATTGACTAATCAGTTCTTCGGCAGCGTTTGGCGTTAATGCGTAGGCCACAGCTAGTGGGAATGAACCAGGTAATCGAAAAATCCTGTTTTTTTCTTTTTTTGACAAACTGATATTTCTTTCATCATGGTATTGCAGCAAAGATAAAATCTTTTTTTGAGGCAGTTTTGAATCAAGAAACTCAGAAACAGTTTTTTCAAACTGTGCGAGATCTAAAATACGTGCGTCGTCCTCCAAGATTACTCCGCCGACACTTGAATCTTTAATAATTGTCCGTGCTCTTGAATGAGAAATTGCACAAGCCCTCTCATTTTGCGTGAGGCTTCTTCCAAATCTTATGTGCTCTTGTGTGGTGGACAGCCAATCCGGAGGCCTTAACTCAGTCCCTATTGTGGCACTCAGTCTGACTACCTCAAATATCGATGAGGATTCCAAGGATTGGAGAAGAGGGGCACTCCGATCATGCTTCCGGGCAGCTATGATTACTACTGGAATTCTTTCCATTGACCAATCTTAGTGTAGTCCGAGGATATTTTGTGATAAATATTGCCGTGCCAATTTTGAGTACTAGAAGTTTAAGTACTTTGTACACCGCTCAAGGACTTGGAGATCGGATTCACTTGATATCTATTGCGCATCAAGTTTCTGGTGAGTCAAATTTGCCTGTTAAGTTACATTTGTGTCTTAACCATCTTGGAAGAAACAAGCGCGATTCTTTTAAGGAGATTCTTACAGTTTTCAAGAACCCAAAGTTGTCGATTCAATTCCATGAATTGAGTTTTGAATCGGACGCATTTTGGGTGGATTACTTGAATTCTTGTGAAATTAGTCCCTGCACAATTTCTTATCCTGACCACCCAGGTTGGTTAGAAAAGATTTCCGGTATAGATGTCCCTAAATTTATGCAAAAGAGGTATTTGATTCGCCCGATATGCCCAGACCATACAGTTGAATCACCTGAAAATTTCATAGTTTCTCAGTGGGATGGAACTGGGCTCGCCAGAAAACTCACCGATTCCGTTACTGCCGCAATATTGGAACACTACAGAAAGTTAGGTTTACAAAATATTGTTGTTGGTGGTGAAGCCGAGATAGATGAGTTGCGGAACTGCTTAGCGTGTATTGGTGAATTGATTTCTAAATCAGTTTATTACGTAGGGATTGATTCAGGATTTATGCATTACGCTCTTCAGATAAAAAGGTATGAGCAAATTCATGTTTATAATAGGTATCGAAATTACTGGTCTCACCATTTGCTTCGTGCAAGAGACGTTGGTGTTAGAGTAAACCCATATGTAATCCCACAATCGATTTTAGGCAACGTCTATGTGCGCCTCCGATATGATTCAGTCATGTTAGCAAAAACTTTCCATCATTTTAAATTGGGGGTTAAGAAATTACTAAAGTAGAGTTAGAAATTGGCGTAGGAGAATTTATCGACCGACAAAGTATTTTGATAATCAAAAAGAATCATGGTTTGCTGGTTGAAGATGAATTACAAAGAATGGAAGAAAAAAATTCACTCTTTTCGAGTTTAGGTTTTTTTCATTATTTGAATCTTATGATTGCTATCAACTCTGCACTCTGGGATTTAGAAGGGAGAAAGCGCTCAGGGATTACGCGCTCAGACTCTGTGTATGTCGAAGTATCTGAGTTGATTACACAACTTAATGATTTGCGTTTTGTCACAAAACGAAAAATTGATGATTTCTTCGAAAGTGAGATAACTGAAAAAAAGAGTCACGATCTCTAAAATAGAGAGTATTTAAGGCCTTAACTTGGGAGAAACTATGAAAGAATCGGAGTTATGGGAAAAGAAAGAATCCTCGTAACGGGCGCAGCTGGCTTTATAGGCGCGACTTTAATTCGTGATTTGCTCGCCGCAGGAGCGCCAGTTGTTGGTATCGACAATTTTTCTCCTTACTACTCCCCAATGATCAAAAGGGCGCACCTAGCAGAAGAAAATGCAGAGAATTCTGTCCTAATGTTCGATATTAGTGATATTGAGTCTCTTCGAGATGTCTACCGGAAATACTCCCCGTCAATAGTTATTCATTTAGCCGCACAAGGGGGAGTTAGAGCTAGTCAATTGGAACCCTATCCGTACATTTTATCTAATCAGCTTGGCTTCCTAAATCTCTTAACGCTGAATAATGAATTTGGGGTTGATAAGTTTATTTACGCGAGCAGTAGCAGTGTTTATGGTGATGGTTTGACACCACCATTTAATGAAGATATGAATCTGCCCAGCCCAAAAAGTCTTTATGCCCTATCAAAATTATCAAACGAACTAATGGCTGATTCTTTCCCAAATATTACGAACGGAATACGGATGGGGCTTAGATTTTTCACTGTATACGGTCCTTGGGGAAGGCCAGACATGGCAGTTTCAAGGATGCTGGTTTCTGGTTTGCGAAAAAAGCCTTTCAACCTGACTGCGAGTCAACACTTAAGTAGAGACTTCACATACGTCGATGATGTTGTATCGGCCATTCACGAATTATCTATATTGAAAAGTACGGAATTTCGACCACATCAGATTTTTAATATTTCCGGGGCATCCCCAAGATCCATGTTTGAATTGATTGAAATTTGTCGTTCTCATGGTTTGGACATTCAAATAAATGAAGCCCCAATTAATGGGTTGGACGTAGCCATCACTCATGGTTCTTCTTCTAAACTCGGTGCGTTGGGCGTTCAGACACCTCAAATCAGCCTCGAGAAAGGAATTGAAAGGACTCTTTCTTGGATGACTTCATCATCAAGCGCCCAGGTTCTGGAAATTCTTGATTAGAATGAAAAGTTACGCGGTTGTACTCGTCACATACAACGCAGAATCTACTGTTGAAAATGCATTAAGTGGTGCGATGCATCTTGCGCCACCTCCAAGTCAGATAATTCTTGTTGATGACAATTCTCAGGATCTTACTGTGAGCTTAGCTAGAAATCTGCTAGATAATTTCGAAAATTATTTGCTTATTGTAAACGAAGTTAATCGTGGCCAAAGTTACTCTCGCAATCTTGGTGTTCTCAGGTCTCAATGTGAATTTATACTTTTTATGGACGATGATGATTACTCATTACCAAACCGTTCCCTAATTCATCTTGAAAAGCTTTCAAATGGGAGTGACCTGTCTTTTGTATCCACCGAAAAAAGTTACGGGTCTCATTATAAAATTCTCGCAGAAAATTCAGAGCTAGATTCGAGTAATCAGCTTATTCCTAAATTAATTCGACACATGGTGATAGGTGCACCACTTCCGAATGGAAATAAAGTTTATTCTCCAAGCTGTTCTTTGGCTGTCAATAAAGAATCATTTCAACATATTCACGGCTTCGACCAAACCATGAGACGTCTGGAGGATATTGATTTTGTATGTCGAGCACTTCGCGCAGGTCAGAGGGTGTCTTGGAGTTCGGAAGTGTGCATTCGCAGACTTGACACCTTGGGGACTGACAAAGGTGCTGTCCAAAACTCGATTGGAGAGATCCGAATACTCAAGTCTTTTCGAAATTATCTTAGCCGTCGAGAATATTTGAGTTGTGTTCTCATGACATTAATGAGACGGTATTACTTTAGTAGAAACTATATTGCACTTGTCCTTCTATCACCAATTTCCGCGGTGTTGCTATTTCTCGCTCCTTCAAAATTGAAATCAATCTCCTCTAGAATAGTTCACGATGCACGGCGACGAAATGCCTGACCTTGCTGTTGATTTTTTATTTGTTGTGGATAAAAAGGATTCTCCACTCTGGCGAGCCGCCAGCTCAAGAAGTGAATCACATTCCTGCACAGTTATCGCTGCGACTGATTTCCCAACTTCGTACTCACTAGCCAAATACATAAGGGAAGTGAATCCTTCTATTGTAATAGTTAGTTGGAGGCCTGCGTTTGATCAGTTAGTGTCACGAAAGCGATCGAAAAGACTTTTACTAAATTCCAATTTAAGTGTTTATTTGTTGATTCCTGATTTTGTAGGAATTCATAAACCCTCTGAGCAAGAGCAATCCTTGATTTATGCATCTGATGGTTTCTTAGTAACTTCTAATTTATTGCGGTTGGCTTATTTAGACAACTATCAAATTCAATCTATAGAAATCTTGCATGACTTGCCAAATTTGCAAGAGATTTCCAAAATTCAACAAGGAGATTTTAAAATTGCCTGCAAAGTAGTCTTGTGGGTTGGAAATAGTAAATGGGGTGAAAGGCTAGGTTTTATTGACCATAAAGGTTTGAATAAATTGGCAATCCCGGTTTTTGAAATTCTAAAACAACTTGATAGTGATATAGAAATCAAAGTGATTGATAGTGCAAAGGCTAGGATTGCAAACTCCAAAGTTCTTGAAGATATCCAACAAGCAGCATGCCTCTTGGTTACGTCTGACTCTGAAGGTACTGGGTTGCCAATTCTAGAAGCTGCTGCCCTTGGGACTCCGGCTGTAACCGTAAATGTTGGAATCGCATCAGAAATTCTTATTGGCGAGCTTGAGAGTCAAATTGTTTCTCGTGATCCTCGGTTGATTGCCGAGAGAATAACCCATACAATCAACGATCGAAAACGACTATCGCAGTTAATTCATGAGAGTTGGCACAAGTATAGATTGGATTCGGAATCTGAGTTGAGAAACATTTTGCGTAATAAGGCTTGTAACGGAAGATGGCGAGAATCAGACCCGAATAACTCCACAACCGCCTTTATTGTTTGGTTTTGTCGCTATATTCGTCCCTAAATCATCTCAATAAGTTTTTATGCAATGTGATTTTTTGATCTTTCTTAACCATTAGTCAAAGTAAAAATCAAATTGTTCCAATGTTCATCTGATGCATCGTTTTGGTATTGCTTGACAGAATTTTGGGCTAACTTACTAAATTCGGCCAACTGGGCGCGAGAGTCATACATGGTCACTAACAATTCAACTACCGATTCGACTGGGTTGACGCGCTCAATGAGCCACCCATTAGTGCCATCTGAAATAAGATCCCGAATCCCTTCACAGTCAGTAAAGCCGCCGACTGGAACTCCGTGGGCCAAAGCTTCCGCGACACTATTGGGAAATCCTTCCCAAAGTGAAGGGGCAATCATTACATCAGCAGCTGACATCGCAAGACTAATATCTTTGACAGGAGCATGCATTGATATAAAACCTCCAGCCGAATTATCACGAATAATCTTATCCAGATTGGATGATTGCTCCCCTTTGCCATAAATTTCAAGCCTAGCATTTTTGTATTTCTTGTGAAATTCTACAAAGGCAGTGACAAGTTCATTAACTTGTTTTTGATTACTGAGTCTTCCAGCGAACAAGTACGTAAACGCATCTCTGGTAATTCTCTTCCGTTCACCAAACACTGCGATCCTATTGGAAATTGTTACAATTCTTTTTCTTAAATAGACCGGGTAGCTTTTTTTATAGGATTCAAACTGAACAGTAATGGCGTTTGCAAGAAGCATACTCGCAAAAATGACGTGCCTTATTCTTCGGACCCTTGTTCGTGTATAGATTGAAGGACCATTTCTTTCAGCCAGTATTATCGGAGTTCTCCGTAATTTTGCAGGAATGGCAGCGAACCAGAATGACCCTGTCATGAACGCCACTATTACGTCAATCTCAATCGCTCCGAGAATTTCAAATACTTCTTTCTGTCTTTGAAACCTTTCAAGCAAAGTTGCTTTGATTTGGCTGTCGCCTATAGAAATGCTCTTATAAGAAATTCTGGGGTCGCTTTGGAAGAATGGTTCTGCTGGTGCAGAGTCAAGTGTAATAACAGTAACGCTATGACCTCTTTCTATGAACCCACTCGCAATACTCAATAGTTGTCGTTCCATTCCTCCCATGACATTGGTGAGACTTCGAGAAAATATTGCTATATTCAAAAAATTCCCATCCCTTTAGTGGCGGTTTACTTATCTTGAAATGACTGATTGTATTATCTTCTCGTGCAAAAGAGAGATAAAGTCTATTGGTTTTCAAGCGTTTCTTTGCTTTTCTTGACAATTGTTACCAAGATTTTTTTCTTATCTGGTTCCGTACTTGGCTTGGACTACGGGCTGTTCCATCCGGATGGAATGCTGTATTCGTTCAAATCACTTACTCTCCTAGGGCACTCACAGAGTTTAGCTGGATCTGAAGTCTCAAGATTTTATTTGGAAAACGCTGTCGGATCTCCCGTAATTCAACCACAGAGCCTGTTCTACGAGACCAATAGCAACTGGGCAATTTTTCAACTTCGAATCTTGTATCCCATGCTGAGTGTCCCTTTTGTTTACTTTCTTGGTTTGTGGGGAATGCTGGTAATTCCCGTGATTTCTTTTGTCACGTTATGGAGTTTTGTGACCGTAAAGTTAAAAGAGAACCAAAATCTTGCAATAGTTGTTCTAGTAATCTTATCGAGCTCATCAACTGTGTCGCGGTGGATGTTTTCAAACACTAGTGATCCACTTTTGGTGGGCTTGCTTACTATTTATGTCTGGTTGCTTCCTAAATTTACAACCTCTTCCAGACTCGCCTTGATGATATTCAGCGGCTCTTTTGTGATGGCGACAGGGTTGACAAGATTCTCACTTTTGCTGTGGCTTGGGGTGGGAATCTACTACTTCCTGGTTAAAGATAGAGTCACATCAGTGGCTGTGGTAGTTTTCGCAGGGATAACTTTTCTTCCAAATCTCTTGGTAAATTTCTCTGGAGCCGTCCTGCCAACTTACGGATCACTTTCATGGGGTGAGAAATTGATTCGGTTTCCTTTAAGTTTAATTAGAATGCATGTCGTAGAATCTGGTCAATTATTTGTTCTGGACCGAATATTTCTCTTGACTCTTTGCTATGTTTATTGGTTGGCGCTGCGTAACTTCAAAAATCCCTGTTCAATTCTCTTAATTACTGTTACTCTCTCTTTGATTCTTACCGCTGGCCTTAATGGGGTTTTAGGAGTTAACTTTAGATATCACCTGCCTCTGCTTCCTTTTGCTATTTCATTCTTGGCACAATTTCAAGATAGGTTTCTTAAATTTAGTAAGTAGGACTGCCGCGTGCCTGAAACGTGCATTCTTCGCATTTGTTCCAACAAATAGCTAATTGCCAAAATGATTGAACCCCCGACAGCCAGGATTGTTCCAACCAATAAACTTGGGAATTGTTCGACAAACCCTGTTCGTAGGTATCCTGATAAGGCCCGGTAAATTAAGGGGAGAGCCAGTAGTTCAGCCAACAGTGCTGGTACTCCAAGAAATGTTAATGGCCGGTTCTGAAGAGCTATTCGGAAATTGCTCAACAGAATTTTCGACCCATCCTTGTAAGTACGTAGTTTTGAAAAAGTTTCGCTTAATCGCTCTCTGTATTCAACCTCAATGTTTGCAACTTTTAAGTCAAAATTTCTGGCGTGTGCATTAATTTCAGTTTCAATTTCAAATCCACGCGAATTTGCAGGAAAAGTTCCAATAAATTGATGGGACATTAGTCTCCATCCAGAAAGTGAGTCTTCGATTTCGCTCGAGTGAAATAGCTTGCTGATAAGACTGAAACCTCTATTTCCTAACCGATGTCCACGTCTATAGGTTTGTCCAGCTTTTGTCTTGGTCTTTCGAGTACCTACAACCAAGTCAACCCCCGACTTGTTTATTAGAGCTAGCGCTTCAGTAATTCTAGAAACTCCATAAGTCCCATCACCATCAACCATGAGTAGTGCATCAAAATTCTTTGGAATAGCTTTCAGCGCAGCTCGGAATGCTCGTCCCTTCCCAGGCGCTGGTTCATACACAACTATCGCACCCTCTTTTTTTGCATTTAAAGCTGTTGAATCTGATGAATTGTTATCGACGACGTAAATTTGTGCTGAAGGCACAAAACTGAGTATTTCTCTGATTGTTGCCCCGATAGCCAAAGACTCATTTAAGCAAGGTATTACGACAACTAACTCTATCTCTTGGTCTCTTTCCATGTTGATTTCCTAGTCGTTTAGAGGGATTTGAGTAGACTTGTTAATTGTGCAATTGAATCTGTCGCGAGCATATTAGACCCTCTGTCCCTAATCCATTGTCCACATTCTTTTGAATACTCTTCTTGATTGGCTAAAACCTTCTCAAGTAATTCTACAATTTCTAGTGGGTCGGATTGTTCAGATATGAGTTTTGGATTTATTTCTAATTCTGTTGACCGATTGTCTTCGCCTCTTACTAAGATGGATGGGACTCCAGATGAGGCGGCTTCAACTATAGCTAACCCAAATCCTTCTCGTTTGGATGGGTGCAGAAGTACCGCAGATTTTTGTAGTATTTCTCTCTTTATCTCGTCACTTCCATCTCCATAGGTGATCACGTACTCAGACATTCCATTGTGGTGAATAAATGAATGAACGTCACTTTCAAGCGGACCACAGCCCAACAAATGGAAATGACCGCGCCATCCACTTTCTCTCAGTCGCTTAATTGCTTTGAGACTTAATAACGGTTGTTTGTCCTGAATTAATCGCCCTATTTGACTTATATCTTGTTTACCCACGTTTTTTATTGTAGGGATTTTTATATTCTCAAAGTTGCAAATTCCTGGAAGTTTAATTACCGTCTGTTTTTTTCTTTTCTTTTCTAGCAGCAGTTCTCTCGTTGAGTCAAGATAGGAAACATTAAAGTCACTCATTCGTAAAGTTAATTGCTGGATAATAAATCCAAGTGCTCCAAAAAGAGTTCCATATTCTGACTTCCAATAATTGAATGTGGGAATTTCAAACCACTCAACAAATATTTTGTAATTGCGCTTTTTAATTTTCTGAAAAATTCGTACCACCCATATGTGCAAAAAAGGAAATGAAGAAAGATATACAATCTCGACATCAAGTTTTCTCAAAGATTTGAAGGTGGCTAAAGCGTAAGAAAACGTGTTTGCGACACTCCTCGCACCTGTTTTATGAAAAGTGTCCTCAATTTTTTCGAAAGAGCGATACTCTAAATTTTTAGAAATCGAATTTCTTTCATTTCCGTTTAAATAGACTACATCAAATGAGTTCTCGGCCAATCCTGAAGCAAGCTGTGAAAACCATCGTTCGACTCCACCTTTGAATTCTGGAAATGTTGTTTCATAAATGATTCCGATTCTCATATAGAAATTATTGTCTCGATTCTATTTCAAGATCGTTGCGCACCATTATCCGGACCAGATCTTTGAATGTAATGTTGGGTTTCCAACCTAATTTCTCTCTGGCTTTAGTAGCATCGCCAATCAACAAGTCAACCTCAGTGGGCCTAATTAGGTTCTGATCAAATTCGACATAGTCAAAGATATTCCCAGTTAGTCCACTTTCCATAATTGCTACCTCTAAAAACTCTTTGACTGAGTGAGTTTCTCCTGTTGCAATTACGTAATCTTCGGGTGTTTCTTGCTGCAGCATCAGCCACATAGCATAAACATAATCTCCTGCATAACCCCAATCACGTTTAGGCTCAATATCTCCTAAGCTAAATTTGGAAGCTTTCCCTAGCTTAATCTTTGCTAGATTCGAAGTTATCTTTCGAGTTACAAATTCGTGCCCTCGGAACTCACCTTCATGATTGAAAAGGATTCCAGAGGATACGTGCATGTCATATGCTTCTCGGTAATTTTGACACATATAGTGTGCAAAAGTTTTAGCAACACCGTATGGTGAACGAGGGTGAAAAGGCGTTAGTTCGTTTTGGGGAGTCTCTCTTACTTTTCCAAACATCTCTGACGAGGATGCCTGGTATATTCGCGTTTTACCCCCAAGCCCACTTTTTCTCACAGCTTCTAAGAGTCTCAAGGCCCCTAGCCCGGTTATATTAGAAGTCAATTCTGGTTGTTGGAAACTAAGCCCGACAAAACTTATGGCACCCAGGTTATAGATTTCATCTGGTTCAATTTTCTGTACCACCGAGTGCAAGCTGCTAAAGTCACCGAGATCCCCTCCTATGAGTTGAACTTGGGGAAAAGACTTTCTGAATTCTTCTACCCTTGAGTTTCGCTGGCCGTTAAGGAGTCCATAAACTTCATAATCTTTTGCAATCAATAACTGCGTTAAATGGTGTCCGTCTTGGCCAGTGATTCCCGTTATTAATGCCCGTTTCATATACATCCCTTTATCTCATTCGTTTTTCTAGATTTTGATTTATGTAGAGGTAACAGTGCCTACCGAGCGCTTTTTTGGCAATCAGTTCAAATCCATTTTCTCTAAGTATTTTGTTGGCATCTTCAAAAGTTTCCGTTTGCTCCAAACCTCGTTCAGGACCTAGATCTGCAACGACATAGCGAGTTTTCAGAAGTGTGTCTGTTGCACCAAGTAGAACTTCAGGTTCAGCACCTTCAGCTTCAATTTTGAGTAGATCAATCGAATTGAATTGAAAAAAATTGAGTTCTTTATCCAAGGTTGAGGCCTTTACGGGCTTACTCACTAAGTTTTCTTTAGGCTGAAATACCGAGGAGTCTCCATTTTCATTGGCCATAAAGAACTCTAGCGAAATTTCTTCGGACCAAAGAGCCTTCGGAATAAGCAGGCTATTCTGATTCTCTAAGTTATACAAAGAAGCCATTGCTTCTGTAATTGATGGTTCAAAACGGATAGTTTTGCATTTTGGATATCTCGAAGCGAGCGCCATTGAGAATTCCCCAATGTTTGAGCCCACATCGACTACTAGCAAGGGGTCAAAGTTTGGGATTTGGTCCACCATATACTCGGCAAGCAATTTGTTAAGTCTCTCATCAACCCCAATAAAATATCTTGATATTCTTTGCGAATAAAAGAAATAAATCTGGGTGTATTGGGACCTAGAGTTTGTTAGCTCCTTGTCCAACTGAGTGAGTTCAATTAATCCAGAAACTCTCTTCACTTTTGTGGGTTTGGAAAATCCTGTTTTTGATCTGAATTCTAAAATTGGCACTAATAGCCAGAGAGGTAATCCCCAATAAGTCTTAACTAAGGACAGGGGGAGATTTCTGAGTCTCGTCTTCATTTGACTATTCTACTTAATCCATTTTGTCCTGAACTAGAAAGCGCAAAAATGTTGGTTTTATTCACAATTTTCCACTGATTTAGACCCTTATTGGTAGGCTTGGGACTGTTATCTCATCTTTTTGGTCAACTGAGCAAACACATTGGCGGGCGGATATATTGCAAAAAATTTCGGCTGAACGGAGAATTGACTTACAAATTCTCCGAGGTATATCAGTTTTATACGTAATCTTATTTCACACCAAACCTCAGTTATTCCCAAATGGCTATTTAGGTGTAGATGCATTTTTCGTTATTTCTGGATTCGTTCTTGCTCCAAAAATTCTTGATATTTTTATAAATGGGGATTCAGGGTTTGTTGGGTTCCGGAATTTCTTAGAAAGTCGGTTCAGGCGATTAATGCCTGCTTTACTTTTTATGATACTTGTTGTCTCACCTTTAATTTTCTTACTTGGCCCAATTGATGATCACTTTAAGTTTTTTGTCCAGAGTTCTGCTGCAATCGTTGGATTAGGAAACTTTACTGCAGTCAATTTTTCTGGTGACTATTTCAGCCCAAATCCAAACCCTCTACTACATACTTGGTCACTTTCGGCCGAGGAGCAAATGTATCTGTTGGTTCCCCTTTGTCTTTACTTCATTTCCAAGCGGACACAGCTTAGTATCCGGAAAATCCGACTATTTCTTCTTATGGTGATTGTTCTCAGCCTTGTGATTTATTTTGAAATACCACACATGCTATTTCGGCCGATAGGTACGCTTATTCCTATCTATCCAGAATTTTCCTACTACTCCCCCTTTTCTAGGATTTGGCAGTTTGTGTCAGGAATTGTGTTGTTCGCTTTCACTGCTTTCAGGGAGCAATCTACAAAAAGGTTTAGAAAAATGGTCGGGCATTGTTTTTTGGTGCTTTTCATGTTTTTGTTGTCTTCTGGCATCGATTTCGGGGATAAATTCAAAGGTTTATTTGCCGTAATTTGCGTTGTTTCAATTATTCACTTCGGGTCCGGTGGTAATCGCTTAAAGTATTTCGCTGCACCATTTTCCTGGCTTGGCAATCGTTCATATTCTCTCTATCTGTTTCATTTTCCACTTCTTTATCTAGCGAGATTTTCTCCAGTATTTGGAGATCAGTCAGACCCAAAAAGACTTTACCTAGTCTGTGCCCTTGCGTTGACGCTTGCTGTAAGCGAATTCAGTTATCGCTTCGTTGAAAGGATTCTGCAAGCTGATTACTCGCGAACTTTTTATTCTAATCTGAAGCAAAAAACCCTCGGTACGAATTTCGTTATCTTTACATTTCTGATTTCCTGTGTTCTGGCTGTTTCTGCCAACAAAAACTATTGGGGGTTGAACTCCAATATTCCTAGGCCAGTTGTTGCTTGGGACCTGCATTCGGAATGTCCGCCCATGTCAAAACGAAAATCTCCTTGCTTTTACGGTTCTGTGGGAGAACCCAAGACTCTGCTCATTGGTGACTCGCAAGCCGCGCAAATATCTAAAGTTTACATAGAATCAGCAAAAGTGAAAGGCTTCAATCCCGGTGTTTGGACTTTAGCTACTTGTGAGTTTGTATTGTCGCATGGAGCATCCAAGCAAGATTCAGAGTGTATAAATCACAATAGGCGAGTCGTTTCTTGGATTGAGGTTAATAAACCCGATTTAGTAATTGTCGCACAATACATTAAACCTGAATCTGATCATCAATCCTTAGCGAATGCAATTTTGAATCTCTCTCAAGCTGGAGTAAGAACCGTACTAATTGAGAACATTCCCATTTTTCCAGATGGCGATTTGTACATGAAAAACACAACACAATTGGAACTAATGCTGGGGCGAAGCTACGAACCACCAAGAGCTTTTCGGAGATCAGAAATGCTCCAAAGCTTCGCTGGTGCTTCTTACGAGGTTTCGAGACTTGTAAAGTCCAATGGTATCGAAACAATCAATTTGTCTGACTTGTTTTGCGATCTTGAGGTGTGCTCAAGATTTGCGTCTGGCCGTTGGCTCTATTGGGACAACCACCATTTATCTGTGCATGGAGCCGACTTCATTAGGGGGCGCTTGTTAAAAACCTTTGACTCACTTTAACCATCTAAAGATATATTTAATTTTGTAATGCTTGAGTCGCACTCTTGAAAAATAAGATAAGTACTTGAAACACTTGGAGTCTCTCACTACCAAAATCTCGAAATTCTCATGAGTTAAAGTACTTTCAGTTGAGACAGTTAAAAAATGTTCTTGTTTTAAAAGTTCAGGTGTTAATCTTTTGCCTGATTTCAGATATTTACCAAGTACTGGGTAAATATTAATTTTCTCGAGCAAATACCTAGGTCCGATAAAGACCAAATCTGGGAAACCAAAATTACCAGAATTCCCTTTCATTGTTAACTTTCCTGTCTCGATAACTTGAGCCTTTGGGAGTAATGCAACAAAATTATCATACCTGGAGAGAACTATAAAGTCATACTCTTTGCCTACACTCTGCATATCGAAGTGATTCAATGCTTGGCTAATCGAATAAAACTGAGAAATAAAAACTGGGAGAAGTGGATTCTCCACAAGTATTTTAACTTTCTCATCTTTGTCAAGATCAACTTTTTCCATCAACTCTTCTACAGTTTTAGGCTCTTCAATGCACAAAGAAATACTTGGGTATTGTTTTCTGAGGAGTTCAGGGGCCTTGGCACTTATTTTGAAATTCCTTGCATGCTCGCCACCAGAATAAGCTTTAGCTCCAGACGGTTCAAACCAGCAGTGTCCGTAGAAATCTACTTCCAGCTTTCGAGCCCAAAACTTATGACTGATAGAAGCCATTCGGTTTTGAATGTTCCTAGGTTGCCCAAAAAAAACTATAGCTATTTTCATTTTCTTGAACTTGGCTAACCCCTCACTCTTCAAGTTCTCATTTTATTTAATCTAGACATGTTACTGGTAGGAGTCCCACTCTCGTTGTAGATTGTTCCTGCTCCACACACAAGAACTACAGAATCGTATTTTGTCAAGGTTTCTATATTCTCGAAAACAACTCCACCATCTATCTCTAAACTCCCTTCAAAACCGTGTGCGCTTCTAAACTGCATGAATTTGTCTAATTTTTTGAAAGTGGAAGGTATCAATTTGTGACCAACAATACCGGGGTTGATAGCCATTAGCGTAACTGCTTGCACCTCGTGAATTAACTCTTCGAGAACACTGATTGCGGTGCCTGGGTTTAGAGCAATACCAACCTCAAGATTCAATTTTTTGATCGATTGAATCAAACGATGAGGGTGGGGTGTTGATTCAAAATGCGGCGTAATTCTTGTCGCACCTGCGGTTGCAAAATTCTCCAGGAATTGTTCGGGCTGATTAGTCATTAGGTGAATGTCAATTGGAATACTAGTCATATCCCTGATATTTGCAACCAACTCGGGGTAAAGTCCTAATCTAGGGACAAAATTACCATCCATTACGTCGACATGAATTCGATCAAGACCCAATTCAACTAGGTCTATCAATGTCTCAAAGAAATTGATTGGAGAAGTTGAAATAGCAGATGCTGAAATACTGAATCGTTCTACTCTTTCATTCGAAAACATTATGAAAATCCTTCATTTGTGATTCATTTATTTCCATAATTCTCATTAATTCCAAAATTATTGCATCCAGAGTTAGATAGAGTGATTGTTCGAATAGAGAGGTCATAGGCTGAATAGTCTCAACATCTTGAAAGTTCAAGACCACGCACACATCCGACAATTGGGCAATTGACGACTTTGGATTGGTCGTTATCATTATCAAACTGGTACTGCTTTGTTTGCATTTTTGCGCTAATGTCAGAATAGTTGCTGTCTCTCCAGAGCCAGAACCAATAATCATCAAATCTCTCTGGCCAAATCGCGGTAGCACTTCATCGCTAATAAAGTACACTTCCTTGCCAAGGTGTTTGAGACGCTTCGAAAAAGCGCGCATAGATATCCCAACTCGTCCAGCACCAACGCAAACTATTTTGTCAGCTAATAGAATTTGATTGATGAATTTGTCTACGTTCTCAAATTGGCTTCTTGACGAAATAGTGGAAATTTCATGTAAAATTTTATTCAGGTTAGACTGGATTGGGTTTTGCATAACGAGAGTGTAACTCTTGAGCCAAGAAGTACAATCAATTCAGGTAATCGATTTGGAAGAATCTAGACATAATATGAAGGCATGCTTCCGCGACCGCTCGATCTCCGCCTTTCCGACTTGTGACATAGTCAGCACGAACCTTAGTTAAGTCGGCTGCGTTAGCTGGAGCAATTGAATAGTTGACTTTATCAAAAACAAGCATGTCAAAAATTCCATCACCCATGTAGATAGTGAAATAGTCGCTGTACCTTGTCTGAATCCAATTACCGCGTTCCCGAGAATTCACTAGATGCAAATTTAGTCCCATATCGTTTTCAACCCTTTTTCGGGATATCTCAAATCCATTTCTATCAGCTGTTATGACTTCTACCATAGAGAATTCCAGAAGTAACTTTATTGCCTCATTATCGTCAGGCCCAAAGGCTTTAAGAACCTTACCTTCTTCCGAATAATAAAACTTCCCGTCGGTTAACACTCCGTCCAGATCTAGGATGAAAATAGTCTTCTTTGAGCCTGTCTTGTCAATCTTCATTCAGAACTTCCCAGATTCTCAGCTTTCCAAAATTGAATAGGAAAATGTCTAATGGATGCGCATGAAGAGGTGACATATTTATCCAAATCAACGCGGTTAGTAACTTTACTTTTCTCAAGCTCAGATTGTTATTCTCCACAAATTCTTCAATTACTTTTTCACATGCAAGAAGTTCAGGTTGACGAACAATCTGAATCTGAGTCTCTAGCTCTTCGACCTTACATTGATAGTTTCCCAATTTGAGCTGGTGGTGGTTCATGGTTAGGCTGTGATTTAGCTTTGCCAAATCATAATAAAGGTCGCCGGTTTCAAGAAGCCCCGCGAAATCCTGTCGCCAATCAATTGCCAAGAAACCCTTTTCAGTTGTTAGTATGTTGTCAAGAATAAAGTCTCCGTGAATGACGCTTTGATAACCCAGTTCAAGTTCTTCGTCATTAAGTTTATTCATTATTTCTGCCATAGTTGGGACTTCCATTCCATTAATTGATTGATTTCCGTCAACATGGCCAGTTTTGCTAAAATATTGCTTCGCCCGCTCAGCTGTTTTTTCAAAGTAAAACGCATGACATTTTTGCTGAAATTCATTTTTTGAGACCCCAAAAAATTTCTTGCTCCAAATATTTGAGTTCGCCCATTCAAGTATTTCTGAAAACACTTCCTGGTTTATTCCGTCAGAAGCAATTTTACCGTCTACGAAAGCGTACCGATAATAATGACTATTGTGAGATGAAATAATGGGTACAGCAGGATATAGAAGTTTGCCTCTTTGAATTCTCTTGGAACAGATCTCTTTGTCGGCAAAATATTTAATCACATTATCTTGAATTCTGAAAATGTCTTCATTATTTTTCTCTAAAGTTTCAAGTTCACGTGGAAAACTTATTCTTGCTTTTGATAGCGATTTTATATTTCCTATATCTTCCCACTCCTGAAAAAGTTTCAACTCAAACCGATGATGGTTTTCAATCAAATCTTGGATTGCGGTGATGTCATTCAAAGACGAATCGAGAGGGTTTTTATTATGGGCTCTTCTTAACGCATCCCAAAATTCTAGATGAGAGTGGATACCAGCAACGCCAATATACAGATAATCAAAGTTGTCTTGACCTTTAGGATGTGTTTTGGCGACCACTTCACCACGGCAATCAAATGATGTGTACTCCGCTGCGCCTTTGCCAATGAAACCGCCGAGCCAATTAGTAGATGCATCGGGAACGGGTACCGTCAAAAGCGTATCTGAAGCATGGAATACGAATGGGGTTTCTAGTAGTTTTGCTGCTTGAAGCATTGAAAAACCTAGGCTGCTTCCAGGGCCATCAAAATTACCCACGGAAACAAATTCAAATGTCTTGCGTGGGTAGGCGATCTCAAGAAATTCCTTAACCATCAGTCCCTGATACCCGATTGTCACGACAAACCGCGTATCCTCCGGGTATAACTCAATTATCCGGGAAATGGCTGGTTTGTCACCAACCGCGACTAAGCTCTTATTGGTAAATCTGGTTAGCTCGCCGAGTCGATTCCCAATTCCAGAGGTCGTGATTAATACGCTTCTGGTCATGAAACTAGATTACACTCAGGTTTGACGGTAATCATGAATCAACATTGGAATTTTATTCTATTTCTACAAATTTGCCATTTCATGGATTAACAGTTGTTACTCCAATATTTGGCGTCTGATTTTGCTCATGAATAATGTGGGGTTGATTTTGAGTCTGAAAAATCCGCGACAGCAATAATGCTCTGATTAATCCAAAACAACGAGACCCGCTGGTGTCGATAAGTAAACCGCCACTATTCCTGATTGGTCATCGTTTGTTGATGGATTAACCCACTCAATTTTTACATCACCAAGAGAGACAAGAATTTCCTCCTTAAACCAGGAATCTGCAAGTTGATTACAGTCGGCAATAACAATCTTTTCAATCTCAGCGAGAGGCGTTCCGTCTTGTGAAGGATGGTCCGCAGTAAACCACTGGATAAAGAAAGGGAACTCACGATTTTCTGCAATTTCCTTAACTCCAATTTGCTTCCACTTTAGATCTGAGCCATTTGGGCGAGTGCGGTGACCTTCAATTGCTTCGCGACCAAATTTTTTTTCAATTGGTGCAATGTCTTTAGTGCTGAATACCCAGGTAAACCAACCGCCACCTTCGTTGGCTTTCTTTGACACAGCTTTGCCCCATGGTGTTTGTTCTGTAGCTGGGTGATCAAGAGGACAAACAACTTCGATATACTGGCCGTTCTTAAGTGCTGCCGTGAAATTGCGAGTGCCAAAGCGTGGGTGGATTCCACCATCCACGAAGGTGCTACCTAGGCGAGAGCCCAAACGTTGCACTGTGTCAGCAAGTTGGTCATGGGAAGTCACATAAGAAACATGGTCTAGACGCATGGAGGAATTCTGCACCATGGCAAGGGGTGTTAATTACCAAAATTTAAGGCTGGGCAAGGCGGCACAT
>JACCDN010388573.1_pt1 | contig 28010 bp, 26 predicted proteins | sample 7441691 | NCBI WGS metagenome assembly JACCDN01 (sample SAMN15323439, study PRJNA562643) | freshwater metagenome | isolation source: river surface water | place: USA:Blue River Watershed | collected 2017-08-16 | reverse complement strand
CCGTCAACGATTGCTAGGTCGGTGCGAGGGGTACCGCGAACTACTCTTGCCATGATTTCCTAACGAATTCCTACATAGTTCTCAGCAAGGTTTACCTGCAGAGCTCGGTTTTTCATCACGTGCTTCAACTGCGAGATCTGCAGTTTGTTGTCAAAACCATCCTTGCTGGTGTGCAGCATCGAGGTCATCCACCACGAATAGTGAGTTACTCGCCAAACGGTTTCTTTGGCTCGCTCTTCAAAGCGGTTCAAAAGGGTCGCATCATTCTTTTTGAAGAATTCGACAAGCCCCTGACCCAAGAATCGAACATCGTTGGCGGCTGAGTTCAAACCTTTGGCGCCGGTTGGCGGCACAATGTGTCCGGCGTCACCAACCAAGAACAAACGGCCGTGCTGCAACTTGCCAGAGACAAAAGAGCGCATGGCCAAAATGCTCTTCTCGGTGATCTCGCCGGTCTGTAGCTCCCATCCAGGGGTGGCCATGCGCTTTGAGAGCGCCTCCCAGATGCGGTCGTCAGACCAGTTGGCAATGTCGTCGGTTGGGTCTACCTGCAAATAGAGGCGGCTGACCTTCTCCGAACGCATCGAGTGCATTGCAAAGCCATCTTCGTGGCGAGCGTAAATTAGCTCATCGGTTGAAGGTGCAACGTTTGCCAGCACTCCTAGCCAACTGAACGGGTAGACCCTTTCAAAGCTTCCAACCTCAACGCCCGGTATGGCCTTGCGAGAGGGTCCCCAGAATCCGTCGCAGCCAGCAATGACGGCGCAGTCAATGCGCTGTGGGTTTCCATCTTTATCTGTAAAAGTGACCGATGGGGTTTCGGAGTCGATTCCGTGTAGTTCGACATCGCTGGCTTGGTAGTGAATAGGCTGACCAGCCTTGTCGCAGGCGGCGTCGAGGTCTTTTTGCACCTCAGTCTGACCGTAGACCCAAACCGAATAGCCGATTAGGTCGGCAAAGTCGAGGTGAACCTTTTCTTCACCCATCTGCAAATAGATGCCGTGGTGTTCTAGACCCTCTTTGTGCAGGCGTTCACCCACACCAACCTCGTCGAGCAGATTGACAGTTTGGGTTTCTAGCAAACCCGCACGAATGCGTGACTCGATGTACTCACGAGACTGATTTTCGACGACAATCGACTCAATGCCATGGAGGGCAAGGTAACGGTTGAGCAGCAACCCCGATGGGCCAGCTCCGATGATGGCAACCTGTGTTTTCATGAGGTCTAGAAAACACCAGATTTCTGTATTTTGATGGATTACTTCCGCCCAGCGGAAGAGATTTAGGTAACGATTTAGACCCGCTGGTTCAGGTCGCCCATGCCATTGAGAATCAGCTTCTTCGAGAGCGCGTTGGCCGATACCTTGAGCACCGAAACCATGCGTTCGATGTCGCGGTTTTCGACCGGGGTCACAATGCCAAGCGCTGCGATTACCTTGTTGCCGTAACCCAAAATCGGAACAGCGAGCGAGGTCGCGCCTACCGCCAGCTCCTCTTTCGAATGCGCAAATCCCTTCGCTTTGATTTCTTGAAGTTGCGGTTTCAGCACGGCAACATCGGTGATGGTTTGACCCGTGTAACTGTCGAGCGAGGCAAAAACTGCATTCTGAAGATCGTTGGAGCCATGGGCCAAAAGCACCTTGCCAACGCCCGATGCGTGTAGCGGCAACCGCGCGCCCGGCTTGCTGATCACCTCGAGGGTTCTAGAACCAGCGATACGCTCAACAATTAGGCAGCGAAACCCGTCCAGCACCCCAATCTGCACCGCATCGTTGGCCAGTTGATAAATGTCTTCCATGTATGGAAGCGCAACCTCGCGAAGGTCTGAGTGCAAAGAGGCAAGGATGCCGAGACGCCAGATCTTGCTGCCGATTTCATAAGAGCCATCAAGGGTTCGCGTTAGAGCGCCCTGGGCAACAAGTTCGTGCACTAGGCGGTGGCAGGTGGTTAGCGGCAAGCCGGTTCGGCGAGCAATCGAGGCTAGGGATTGGTGGCGATGTTCGGCATCGAAGGCGTCGAGCACCAAAAACGCTCGACCGGTTACCGACTTGCTATCGGGCGACTCTGGCGAAATCGGCGGCTTAGAACCTTGTGCAGACATGAAAAAAGTCTACTTCCGCTGGTCGGAAGCAGACTCGTTTCGGCGATTAGTCAGACTTTTTGTTCGCTGCCTTTGTTTGCTTGTCTGCGCGCTTTTCCTTCAAAGTCTTTGCGGCAACTTTTTTGGTGTTTTTCTGCTGTGACTTCTCGGCCATTGGTTCCTCTCAGGGAAACCAACTTGGCTCCTAGTTGAACCTTAGCCCTGTTTGGTGTTTTTGATGAGCAAAGAGCCCAGCGCGATAAGCGCACCCAGAAGTGCACCAACCCAAAGTGCGGTTCCAAGATCAGAAAGCGAAGCCAACCAGCCGATGATGGCAGGGCCACCAAGCATGCCAGCATAAGTGAGCCCGAAAACTTTGGCCATGTTGCGACCCGAGTGAGATTCCTCGCCCACCGTTGCCGAGTATGCAAAAATCTGAGGCACGACCGCAGAGACACCGAGGCCCGCAACCAGCCATCCAACAAGCGAGAGGCTGTGCGGCTGCAGCGTTAACGCTAGAGCGATTCCTGCCGCAGACAGGGCCCCACCCCATCGAATCACAAAGATTCGTCCAAACTTTTCGACCACCTTGTCGGCCACAAATCTGAAAGCTGCCATCGCAGAGGAGAAGACAACTACCGAAAGTGCAGCCTCCGCCTTTGGCATGCCGAGCACGTTTACGCCGTGAAGTGCAGACCAGTCGATGCCGACACCCTCGATGAGGGCTCCGGCTCCACCCATAACTCCGAGGGCAATCATCATCTTCAAGAATGGCTTGTTTGCAGCGTTCGCAGCGGCCTTGAGTTTCTGCGCCTCGGTCTTGGAGGGCTTATCTTCTTTGGCGACTTTGACCTTCGAGGTGTCAAGCAGCAGTGGAGTGAATGACGCCGAAGCAATCGCAAAGAACAGTCCAACCACGCCCAGAGTAACTGGCATTGGAATTTCGGCAGCCAAGGCAGCGGCTCCGACAGAAGCACCGATCACGCCACCGATTGACCAAAAAGCATGGAACGCAGAAAAGATTGGGCGACCGTAGGCTTTTTCGATATCCACCGCATGGGCGTTCATCGAGATATCGGCAGAACCCAATGCAAATCCGAGCACAAAAAGGGCCAGGCAAACTTGCAACAAGTCGGTTGCCAAGGCCGGAATCATCAGGGCCAGGCCGGCCAAGATGTTTGCACCGATCACGACGGGCTTGCTGCCGATTTTATCTACAAGTGCGCCCACCAGCTGCATGGCGCTGAGGGCACCCATGCCTGCTGAGAGAATCACGAGGGCAATCGCACCGCTAGAAATGTTTAAGTTTTGTTCGACGACCGGCAGGTGAACCGCCCAAATTGTCATGGTTGCACCAGCAAAGGTAAACATGGCTGACACGGCAAAACGCGCCAACTTGTTTGCTCGAGACTGCTTGGCTTTGGCTTGCGCCATGGTTATCCCCTGGTCCAGATCACTTTGATCTCGTGGTCGTGTGCAAAGCGCTCCAAGTGACCGCCCAATACATTCTCTACCTTTGCAAGCGATTCCTCGTCAGGCGCTTCGGCCTTGAGCAGAACGCAGCCGTCATGAACTGAAACGTGCCCGACGCCCACGGTTAGAGCTAGCTTGCTGCCCGCCTCGGTTTCAGTCACCTCAGCTTTATGCCCAAGGTGTGAAACCAGCTGTTTTGCCCAACGCTCTGGGCGCTCAATGGCAACGCTTGCTTGTGAATTCATCATGATTCAAGTGTGTCAGTCGATCTGGCGCATCGCTGAGGTTTGCGACCAATGACTGGTATCGAACTAGCCGTTAGACAACCTTCTTGACCACACTCGATTTGAGCATCATTTGACCGAAACCATCAACCTTGGCATCGATGTCGTGCCCATCTACGGGGCTGACCAACCGAATGTTGCGAACCTTGGTGCCAACCTTTATTGCTGTCGAACTGCCTTTGACCTTCAGGTCTTTGGCAATGGTGACGGTGTCACCATCGGCCAACACGTTGCCAGAAACATCCTTGACCACGCGAACGTCTTGGGACCCGAAGTCAACTTCACTATCTGCGGGGTTCCACTCGTGGGCGCACTCTGGGCAAACCAGCAGGGCCCCCATTTCGTAGGTCCATTCGCAGTTGCAATGTGGGCAGGCTGGCAGGGTTTCACTCATTACCCCAGTTTAAAGCAAAGGACCCGAGTCATAGACTCGAGCCCCATCAAAACAAAGTTGAATTACTTCTTCTTAGATTTTGCTTTCTTCTTTGGTGCAGGCTTAGTAACAGCCTGGCCAACGATGATGTCTTTGCCGTTGAACGCCATGGTCGGTGAACCGTGCAGTGAGTAACCGTTTTCTAGGTGCAAACGAACCTTGGCACAGAACTCTGAGTTGTCGATGCCGGTTAGCAACTTGTAGGTCTTGGTGAAATCTGGTGCTGATGGTGCGATAACGACGGCGGCTTTGGTGGCAACAGAACGAGCCGCAACAGGTCGGGCCGCCGGCTTGCGAGTTGCTGCGACAGGCTTGCGGGCAGCAGTTGAAGTGGTGCGCTTCGCGGCTGGCTTTGCCGCGGTGGTCTTAGTAGTAGTCATAGTTTGATTTTGCCACTCAATCAGCAAAGCCTGACAAGGCTTAGCAAGTTATTTGATTAATTAACTCTTTACCGAGTTAACAAAAGAACCCCGACCAGAGGCCGAGGTTCTTGAGCAGATAGATGTTATTTGTCGAGGTGAAAATAGGGAACGATCAGGTAAATTCCATAAATCAACGCAGATGCGCAGATTGTGAACATCATGTAGGCACCCGAACGGTTCAAAACTTCGGCACGAATTGCCTTGGCTTTACCCTTCTTGGCGCCAGGCACGAGATGACGGGCATTGGTCAGCCAACGCATGCCAAGCGAGAAGCTGGCGACAAGAACGGTTGAACCTACGATCGATACGATCGCAACCAGAATGAGGCTGTTCCACTCAATCATTACTTCTTACCTTTCTTTGCGGCCTTAGCTGCACGTGCAGCCTTGGCCTGGGCAGCGCGAACCTGACGAGGAGATGCGACAACTTCAGACGCGCCTTCGACTTCGCTGAGCACGTTGTGGTGACCGATGCGATTGCGACGAGACACCTGGAAGATTGCAAGAATCGCACCGACGGTAACCACGGCGTCAATCAACAAACCGAAAGGGCTCGACATGGTTAGGAATGCAGATAGGGCACCCACCGCTCCGGCAGCAGGAAGAGTGAAGAACCAGCCGGCAAAAACATGACCGGCCTTGTTCCAACGAACTGCGCCGCCCTTACGGCCAAGCCCTGCACCCATTACCGAGCCAGAGGCAACCTGGGTGGTTGATAGAGCAAAACCGAGGTTGCTTGAAGCAAGAATCGTTACACCGGTTGCTACTTCAGAAGACAAACCCTGAGGTGGCTTAATTTCGGCCAGACCAGAGCCCATAGTCTTGATGATTCGCCATCCACCTGAGTAGGTGCCAAGAGCGATTGCTGCTGCAGCTGAAATGATTACCCACCACTCGACGTGGTTGCCGTCAGCTTGAAGACCCGAGGTAACCAATACGAGTGTGATCACACCCATGGTCTTTTGAGCATCATTAGTTCCGTGCGAAAGAGCCACAAGCGATGACGAGAAAATCTGACCAACTTTGAAACTGTTGCGCCCAGTTCCGATGCCGGTCTTTTTGCGCTGAGCCTGAGAGCGTGCAGTGATCAGATATGCCAAACGCGTGGCCAAGAAGGCGGCGATGCCTGCAACAAGTGGGGCAAACAGCGCTGGGAAGATGACCTTCTCGAGAACTTTAGGGAAGTTGATTGCGGCGACACCGGCGTAAGCCAGAGCTGCACCAATCAAACCACCGAAAAGTGCGTGTGAGGACGATGATGGGAGACCTAGCAGCCAGGTGGTTAGGTTCCACAGGATAGCGCCGGTTAGTCCGGCAAAGACCATCTCGGCACCAAGGTTCACACCTTCGTTTATCAGTGAAACCGAAATGGTTTTGGCAACTGCAGTAGAGAGGAATGCGCCCGCTAGGTTCATTAGGGCTGCAATGATCACTGCGGTGCGAGGCTTCAGTGCGCCAGTAGCAATGGCGGTTGCGCTCGAGTTGGCAGTGTCGTGAAAACCGTTGGTGAAGTCAAAGAAAAGAGCGAGAGCGACAACTAGGCCCACGATCAAAATGGGATCCATGGGATCCTTCCTGTTTGATTGCGAATTGAATCTAAACGACGCCAGTTAGGTTATGGACAGAAGGTTAACGCAAGGTGAACAAATCGTTCACTTCCTGATTGTAAAACCCCAGCTGCCAGCCCAGGGGCGCCCGGCCTCGAGGTGAATCAGGTCTTCGCCGGTGTTGAAGGCGTTTGCGCCACCGGTTTGTGGCTCGATTGCAACTGCGTGCATCAGCGGCCCATCCTCATCGCGGTAATAGAAGTCAGGGGTAAACAGCACGAGGTGGCCAAAATTCTGGTCCTGCCAAACATCGATGGTTTCGCCGTCAGGTGCTTTGAGCGTTGTGTGCGCCTGGCCATTTGCATCGCGGGGCAAATCTGTAAAACCGTGGTCGATGTGCCCGCGCTTCAACTCGACGCCTTCTGACAGATCAAAGTAGGTTCCCGCGGTCGCGGCCTTGCCAATTGGCAACTGACGCTCGTTGACCTCTAGAACGGTCTTGGCTCCAGAAGTCAGCACGCAATCGCCGGTCGAGAAACCCTCAAACATGAAATACGCATGCGCGCCCACAACATACGGGGCTGGTTCTGCAGAGTGGTTTAGGGCCGTGTGGGTGACCCTCATGCCGTGCTCGACCAGCTCGTAGGTGACCGTGGTATCAACCAAGAACGGATAGCCCGTGCGAGGGAAAATCGTGGCTGAAAGCGTGACCTTAGATGGGGTCTGGTGAACAACTTCATAGGGATAGTGCACCAACAGGCCGTGGTTCGAGTTGTTCTGGTTGTGGATGGTGATCGGAACCTCTAGGCGCTTGCCCTTGTGCATCCAGGCACCATCTTCAAGACGGTTAACCCAGGGCGCCATGACGATGCCTTCATGGAAGGGACTGATCGAGTCTGCGTTGCCAGGCTCTAGATGTTCGCGGCCATTCACCTTGAAAGAACGCAGGGCTGCACCCACCGAAGAGATGTTGGCGGTGAGGCTCTCAGAACCGAAAGCGGCAGAGAGGATAAACTGTTGTCCTGTGGCTGAATGCATTGTTTCAGCCTACTCTCAGTTGCATTTGGCCTCTGGCAACAAGCCGAGCGAAGGCGGAACCATGATCAAGAAAATTGACGCGAAACTGGCCGATGGTCGTGACCTCTTTTATTTTGACGATTCAAGCTCGAAACTGGGCGCCGAGCGCAAGTCAGACACCCGCGAGCTAGACCCACGCCCGGCCGTTGCCCAGATGCGCCTCGACTCACTTACCGGTGACTGGATCTCGGTAGCTGCTGCTCGTCACAACCGTGCATTTTTGCCGCCGGCACATCAGTGCCCTCTTTGCCCGACGACTGCCGAAAACCTGTCAGAACTTCCTGACAACTTTGATGTTGCCGTGTTCGAAAACAAGAGCCCTTCTTTTGGGCCAACTCTTGCCGAGGTTGACGACCCAAATTATGCGGTTGTCCCAAACCTTGAACTCGGCACGGTTCGCGACTCGATTGGCCGCTGTGAGGTTGTTGTCTTTAGCCCTGAGCACCTCGGCTCACTTGGCGAAATGCCGGTTGAACGCGTTCGCACCGTGGTCGAGGCATGGGCTCAGCGCACCGAGGCGTTGCAGGCAATGCCGGGCATTCGCCAGGTCTTTCCATTTGAGAACCGCGGCCAAGAAATTGGTGTGACTCTGCACCACCCACACGGCCAAATTTATTCATACCCGTATGTAACGCCGCGCACCACCAAAGTTCTCGAATCGATCAAGGCCTATGGCCCGAATCTGTTCGCCGACACGCTTGCCTTCGAACAGGCGGGCGAGCGGGTTCTTATCAAGGGCGAACACTTCACAGCGTATGTTCCTTTTGCCGGCCGCTGGCCAATTGAGATTCACCTGCTGCCCCACCGCCACGTTCAACACCTTGGTCAACTGACTTCTGAAGAACGAGATGAGTTGGCTTCGATCTACTCACGCCTGTTGAAGGCTATTGACAAGATTTACGACAGTCCAACTCCATACATTTCAGCTTGGCACCAGGCTCCGTTGGTAGCGGGCGGCGAGAACGTTCGTCTTCAACTTCAGATCACGTCTCCGCGACGCGCAGCCGACAAGCTGAAATACCTGGCCGGTTCTGAATCAGCAATGGGAGCATTTATTGCAGACTTTGCGCCAGAAAAGACCGCGGCACAGATTCGAGAGGTGCTCTAATGCCAGACTCAACCCTGACCGCAGTGAAGCGGGACTTCGAATCAACCTTTGGCCACGCGCCAGCGGGCGTTTGGTCGGCACCCGGTCGCGTGAACCTCATAGGCGAGCACACCGATTACAACGAAGGCTTTGTGTTTCCCTTCGCGATCAACCGCAGAACATATGCAGCGATCGGCCAGCGCACCGACAACCTGATTCGTGTGGCTTCGAGCTTTTCACCTCAGATTCACGAGGTAGATATAACCGCCATCAAGCGTGACGACTCAAACGACTGGGCGGCATACCCGTTTGGTGCTGCCTGGGCCATTCAGCAGACCGCTAAGGCAAAGGGCATTGAGATCAGCCCAACCGGATTCGACTGCTTCATCGAATCTGATGTGCCAGTTGGTGCCGGGCTATCGTCATCGGCCGCTCTTGAGTGTGCCGTCGCACTTGCGCTAAACGAACTTTGGGCCGTTGGTCTTGATCGCCGCGACCTTGCACGTGTTGGCCAGCTGGGCGAAAACGAAATTGTTGGCGCACCGACCGGCATCATGGATCAGTCGGCTTCGCTGCTTGGCGAGACCGACAAGGGCGTGTTCTTGGACTGCCAAAGCCTAGAGGCACAGGTAGTTGATTTGGGCTTTGCTCGCGAAGGCTTAGAGCTACTCATCATCGACACCAAGGTTGCTCACCGCTTGGTTGATGGTGGTTATGCAACTCGCCGTGCCGCCTGCGAAAAAGGCGCCGAAATCATGGGTGTGAGTTCACTTCGCGGCTTGTCGGTTGCCGACCTTGCCAAGGCCAAAGAAATCATGGATGACGTGACCTATCGCAGAGTTCAGCACGTTGTAACCGAAAACGATCGAGTGGTCGAGACCGTGAAAGTCTTGCGGAACCAAGGCCCGCGCGCAATCGGCAAGTTGCTCTATGCATCACACGAATCGATGCGCGATGACTTTGAGATTTCGGTTGACGAGCTAGACACCGCCGTTGAAACGGCTCTTCGTCACGGCGCAATCGGTGCGCGCATGACCGGTGGCGGTTTCGGCGGTGCCGCGATTGCCTTGACCCCAGTAGAAAAGATCAGCGAGGTCTCGTTGTCAGTCACTGCCGAGTTCGAAGCCCTCGGTTACGCCAAGCCAGACATCTTCGTGGTTTCAGCAGCACCCGGAGCCCGCAAAGAGAACTAGCCCGCTTCGCGGTGCGCACTGGCTACTCGTTTGAGAGCTGGTTGCCGCAGCGATAGAAACCCGTGGCTAGGTTGTCGATCGCATCCTTGGCCTCTGTTTTCACGTCGCCAAGGGCATAGATGGCAAAGGTAAGCGCGGTGCCGTCTTTGGCATTGATGATGCCGGCCAGGGTGTAGCCCTTCTTGATCCAGCCGGTCTTTGCCAAAATCTTTCCGGCGGCATCTAGGTTGTCGCCCTTGAAGCGGCTAGCAAGCGAACCAGACTCGGCAGCCACTGGCAGACCATCCTTGATTACCTTGAAGTCGCCGATGCCGTTTAGAACCAACTTCATGAACTTTGCCATATAGGTCGGTGAAACCGCATTGAAATTGCTGAGGCCCGAACCATCGCGAATGACCATGCCGCTGGCGTCAAGGCCGGTCGCGGTTAGTGCCTGCTTGATTGCAACGTTTAGAGAAGAGAACGAACCGTCGAAGCCCTGATCAAGTGAAACAAGGCGAGCCAAAGCCTCGGCCTGAGTGTTGTCTGAAACCTGAAGCATGTGGGTGATCCACTTGCTGATTGGCTGAGACGAAACCTTTGCGATCTCGGTGGCCGAGGTTGGAAGTTTGCCCTCAGAAACAACTGCAGCCGAGGCACTCGCGCCAAGCGCCTTCTTAAAGTAGGTGCCGGCATTCATCACCGGTTTGGTTGAGCGAGCCGATGTTTCGTTGCCCGGGGTCTTGCGGTCGCCGTCCACCTGAAGCGCAGTGACCTCCGACATGTAGCCCTGAGTCTGCTCGCTGCGCTCCCAACTTGATTCCCAGCTCGGGCCGGTAAACAGCGTGCTGTCGAGAATGATTCGGGTGATCGGAATTCCGGCCATTTTCTTATTCACGTCAACGGCAAGAGTCGATAGCTTTGGGGCATCCCTGTAAACCGACTGAGTGCCAGGTGCGGTTCGAGAAAGAGTCACGTCGCCGCCGCCAACCAGATAAACAGTGCCGGGCGCAGAGGGGTCACTGTAAACGCGGGTGTCGACTCGATAGTTAGGGCCAAGGGTTGCCAGCGCTGCTGCAGCGGTCAGCGTTTTTAACACGGATGCCGTTGCGGCCGGAGTGCCACCATTGCGGTCAAACAAAATCTCATCGGTGGCCGGGTTAAGCACCACAGCCGAAAGGTTTGCCAAGCGGGGGTCGGCGGCCAACTCAGCAACCGAACAGGTGCGAGTTGACGAAGAGCTTGGCGATGGGCTTGCGCTTGCCGAATTGCTCGGCTGAGCACTGTTGTTTGCGCCGGTCGAGGTTGGCAATCCTCCCCCAGAAATGCTGAATCCACCGATGATTAGCGCGAGAACCGCAACGCCAACACCGGCTCCAATTGCTACCTCTTTGAAATAGGCAAAGCCCTTGGTTTCTTCAGACAATTGATCTCCTGCAAACGGGTCGGCTAGGCGCCGACCATCGAGTTTGATTTTATCTTTCTAAGGGCCGATCAGTTGGCTTTGAGGCCAAAGCCGCATTGATACAAACGAGTGGCCAGGGAGTCGAGTGCTGGCCTTGCCGCATAACCAACGGTCTTGCCGCCCGCGGATCTTGCAAAGAACGCGTAGGCCAGGCGGGTGCCATCCTTCGCTTTCACAATTCCAGCAAGTGAATAAAGTCCAGGGATGTAACCACTTTTGCCGAGAACGTAATTGCGGGCGATGGCGTTAGCGCCGTTGAATCGACCGGCAAGCGTTCCGGTCTTGCCGGCTACCGGCAAGTAGGACTCCAGCTGAGCAAGCGTTGGGTTGCCCTCTAGATTTCCGTTTGCCACCTTGGTCATTAGCTGAGCAATCATCTTGGCGGTCACTCGGTTTCCTTGGGCAAGGCCGGATCCGTCATACATCTTCAGGCCGGTCGAGTCGACGCCTAGCGTTGAGAGTGCTTTTTTCGCGAGCGGCTCTATTGAAGCGAAGCTAGGTTCAAGCCCGGCAAATTTTGCCGCGTGACGAGCAATGAACTCGGTTTCGGTGTTGTCTGAAACGCTGATGGCGTGGCTAAGCCAATTAGTTATTGGTTGGCTATTCACTCGGGTTAGCAACACCGCGTTGGTGGGTGTTTTACCTTCAACCAAGGTCGCCGTTTCAGCCAAACCCTCGAGAGATTCTTTGAAGAACTTTCCGGTAGCCAACACCGGGTTGCTGCTGCGATACCCGCTGTATGCCTTCGAGGTGAGGTCAGGGTTTGCTCGATCGCTATCGACCTGAAGCGCGGTGATGTGAGAAATGTAGCCGTTGGTTCGATCCGAGAGCTTCCAAGCACTGTTGTAACTCGGTCCTGCAAAGAAACCGGCATCCAAGATGATTTTGGTGATCGATGACTCTGACTTCCAGCCGAGCAAGACCTGAGATGCCAACGCTTCGAGTCGCGCGGGCTTTGAATAAGTCGTGAAACTTTCGCCGGTCATTCGCGAAAGCGTGTGGTCGCCGCCGCCCTGCAGAACAATTGTTCCCGGCTGCCCCGGCACGGTGAAAACCTTTGTTTGCGCGCGATAATCGGCAGGCAGGGTCACCATGGCCGCCGCCGCGGTTACGACCTTAAGCACGGATGCCGAGGGCGTGGCTTCGGTGCCGCGCACGTTGATTAGCACCTTGCCGCTGGCAACATCAATGACGTAGCCGTAAAGCTGGCCCAGATCTTTTGAAGTGAGTGCGGCTTTAGCACTGCACGAGTTTGCCGCGAAGGCCGTTGGACTTGGTGTTGGCTTGGCAGAAGCGCTGGGCTTGGGGCTGGCGTTTGGTGAGGCCGAGACACTCGGGCTTGCCGAAGGAGTCGGCGTGGCCGTTTGCGATGGCGAAGGCGTTGGCGCGGCGGCAACCGGCGATGCCACTAGCACCGCTGCCGTTGCGATCGAAAGAAGGCTGGCCGCAAAACCCTTTGAAGAAATAAACATCATTTCAAGGCTAAGGGCAGAGAGTTTTAGAGCTGCACCGCCTCGCCGTCGAACGGCGCGTGACTGCGCCATCCTAGTTGCGACTTGATTCGATCCGAGAACGCGTCGGCAGCACCAGCCTCGCCATGCACCACAAACACCTGACCGGGCGCTTCGGTGTCCGATTTCAACCAGTCGATTAGTTCATCAGAGTCGGCGTGAACCGAGAACGACTGAATCTGCTCGATTTGCGCACGCACCGGCACCATGACGCCGTGCATTTTGACTTCTTCTTCACCGTCAACCAAGCGGCGACCTCTTGTGCCCATGGCCTGAAAACCAACCAACATGATGGTGTGCTGTTGCTTGGGCAACATGTCGCGCAGGTGATGAACCACTCGCCCACCGGTTGCCATGCCAGAAGCCGAGATGATGATGCAAGGCGTCTTAGGGTTGTTGATGGTCTTCGAGTCTTCGACCGTTGGCAGCTCGACCAAAGTGCCCGGGTCAAATGGGTCGCGGCCACGCCAGGCATTGACTATGTCATCGCGAATCTCTGGTGAATCCTCGTCAATTGCCTCGCGATAAAACGCCAAGGCACGAAGCGCCATCGGTGAATCCGCATAAACCGGCACCCGGCGAATTACACCGTTTTCCATCATTTCACGCAGCTGCACCAAGATGATTTCGGTGCGATCGACCGCGAACGCTGGAATCAAGACTGAACCACCTCGGTCAATGGTTTGGTTAATGGCATCTTCGAAGTTGGTCGTGCTTTGAACGTGTTCACGGTCACCATAGGTCGACTCGGTCACGATCGCATCGAAATTGCCTGCCGGTAGGCGATCGGGAGCATTCAAAAGCGGGTGGTTTGGGCGACCCATGTCACCGGTAAACAAAATGCGCTTCCCGAAAAACTCAACCTCGACAAATGCCGCACCAAGGATGTGCCCCGACGGGTGGAAGGTGACAAAGGTTTCCTCGGCGACCTGCACGCGCTCGTTGAATGGCTCTATTTTGAATTGCTCGAATGACTTGGCCGCGTCGGGCTCTTCATAGAGCGCCTTCGGCGGGTTGTGTTTTGAGAATTTTTCCTTAGCCGCGTATTTGGCATCTTCGGTTTGAATGCGGGCCGAGTCACGCAAAATCACTTCGGCAAGTTTGGCCGTGTATTTGGTCATGTGAATCTTGCCCGCGAAACCGTCTTTGACCAGCTTCGGGATGTAGCCACAGTGGTCGAGGTGGGCGTGGGTTAGAACAACGGCACTCAGGCTCGACGGGGTGACCCCCAGAGGATTCCAGTTCTTCAGGCGAAGCTCTTTAAGTCCCTGAAACAAGCCGGCATCTACCATCACTTTTGTGTCGCCGCAGGTCAAGAGAAAACGGCTACCGGTTACTGTGCCAGCAGCTCCGAGAAACTGAATCTTTGGAGTGTTCATGCTTCGAGTCTATGGTGGCAGACTTGAAACTATGAAGGTAAGTGCGCTGCGCGAATACTCGTTCTTAGTTGCGACGCTAGCCAGCCTGAGCGTGGGACTCGCTTCGCAGGCGCTCGATTTGCAACTTGTCTCAACAGCCGCATTCGCTATTGGCGCCATCATCGGCTTTGCCCTAGCCACTCGTTGGCTGATAAACGCCATTCGTCTAGGCGAGTTTGGCAGCGACGTTTTGGCGGTAATCGCCATCGCAGCAACTGCCCTGACCAACGAATGGCTTGCCGCCAGCGTGATTGCCGTGATGCTTGCAACCGGTCGCGCTCTAGAGCAATGGGCAGCTGGCAAGGCTCGCAACCAACTCGAATCGCTGATTAGGCGAGCCCCGGCTCGAGCGCATGTGCTTGCTGAAAACGGCGAAATAGTCGACCTAGATTTACCCTCGGTAATACTTGGCACCAACCTGCTGGTTCGCTCTGGCGAGGTTGTGCCGTTGGATGGAAAATTGATCACCGGCGGATCCTTCGATGAGTCTGCGCTAACCGGCGAACCGCTTCCGGTCTGGCGCGAGGCCGGCACTGAGGTGCGATCTGGGGTTCTGAATTCTGGCGGGTCTATCGAACTAACCACCAGTTGCGATGCAAAGGATTCGACCTATTCGGCGCTCATTAGGTTGGTTCAGAGTGCACAGGCAGAAAGCGCGCCAGGAGTTCGCATCGCCAATAAGTGGGCAGCGTGGTTTGTGCCTTTTGCCATCGGCTTGGCACTTGTTACTTGGCTAATCACGGGTGACTACAAAAATGCTGTCGCGGTGATTGTGGCAGCAACACCCTGCCCACTGATTCTGGCGGTTCCGGTTGCGGTAATCGCAGGCATGTCTCGGGCGGCGGGTCGAGGCGCCATCATCAAAGGCGGTGCCGCTCTAGAGCAATTGGCGCGAGCCAAGACGGTGTTGCTCGACAAAACCGGCACCCTCACCCACGGTGGGCCAAGCATCAGTGAAATTTACGTTGCCCCCGGCGCCAGTGAATCTGATGTGCTTCGCCTCGCGGCCTCGCTCGAACAATCAAGCCCCCACGTTGTGGCCATGGCCACCGTTGCAGCGGCAAAATTACGCGGTTTGCAGCTCTCTAAAGCCTCGGATGTTTTGGAATCACATGGCCAAGGTTTGCAAGGAATCGTTGACGGACAACGCGTGAGCGTGGGGCAGCTCACTTCGGCACTACCCACCTGGGCCAGCGACGAGAATTCGCTCTTGGTTGCCATTGAGATTGATGGCGAGCTGAAAGGCATAATTGGCCTCGATGACCCGGTGCGTGAAGAGTCGATCGCAACCATCAAGCAGCTTAGGGCTCTGGGCGTTGACCGAATTGCGATGATTTCGGGTGACCGAGCCAGCACGGCAAACCAAGTTGGCGAGCAGGTTGGCGTCGATCAGGTTTTTGCCGAGTGCAAGCCAGAACAGAAGCTAGAGATTGTGCATCGAGAAATGATGTCTTCGCGCGGTTCGGTAATTGCTGTTGGCGATGGAATCAACGATGCGCCCGCTCTGGCCGCCGCAACCGTTGGTGTGGCTATGGGTGCCCGCGGGGCAACTGCCGCGAGCGAAGCGGCCGATGTGGTGATTGTCGAAGACTCGCTTTCTCACCTTGCCATCGCAATTGATTTGGCTAAAGGCGCCAGAGCGAGGGCTCTTCAAGCCGCCGGAGTTGGTATGGGCCTAGCAATGGCGGCCATGTTCGCAGCCTCATTCGGGCTTCTAAATTCGACAGCCGCAGCAATAAGTCAAGAATTCATCGACATGGCTGCGATCCTCTGGGCTCTGGTGCCCGCAGCCACAAAACTCTCCAGTCGGGTTTGAACTCCCCGAGAAATCCTCTAGTCGAGCTGGCAGAACTCATCCAGTGGTTGTTTGCGGCCAGCAACCACTAGGTGGTCGCCCTTGTGCAAGACAGTTTCTGGGAAAGCAGGCGTGTAGTCGCCGTCGCCATGGCTGTAGGCAACGACTGTGACACCGTAGGTGCTGCGAATTTTTAGCTCAGCTAAGTTGCGGCCATCAAAAGACTCAGGGCACTGAACCTTAACCATTACGAAGTCTTCATCGATGTGAACATAGTCGAGGGATTCACCAGAAACCTGGTGAGCAACCCGACGACCCATTTCATATTCTGGGAAGATGACGTGGTGCACGCCAAGCTGGCGAAGGATCTTGCCGTGGGCAGTTGAGTTGGCCTTGGCCCAAACCTGTTTGATGCCCAGCTGAAGCAAAAGCGAAGCCGTCAGAATGCTCGACTCGAGGTCGGCACCGATGGCCACAACCGCCGAATCCATATCGGCAAGGCCGAGCTCACGCAGAGTTTCTTCGTCGGTGGTGTCAGCCGAAACCACGTGTGTCAGGCTTCCAGACAGACTCTGAACAACTTTTTCGTCACTGTCGATTCCGAGAACCTGGTGACCGCTGGCCACTAGCTCGAGCGCAAGCGCAGAACCAAAACGACCGAGACCAATGACGGCAACGTTAGCCGCGTGAAAGCCGCGTTTGCGGGTTGGTTTGTTAGGCAAGGTTTTCACTCTTTCTTGAATACAACTACACAGTAGTGCGATTAGCCAATTAGTGGACGCTCTTTTGGATACTCGAAGTGACGACGTGTTCGACGCATCGCCAACGATGTTGCAACCACAATTGGGCCCAGACGACCAAACAACATCAGGAGCGACATGAGGAACTTGGCATGATCGGGCAGATCGGCGGTTATGCCAGTCGACAAGCCCACAGTTCCTGTGGCTGAAACTACCTCGAACAATATTTGGTCGAGCGAGAAAGACGTTGTCAAACGCATGAAAATCGTGGCGCCGATTATTACGAAGGCCGTTAGAGAAACGATCGTCAAAGCTTGGCGCTGCATAGAACGAGGGAGTCGACGATTGCCGATGTTCACGGCAGCCTCACCGCGAATCTCGGTGTAAATGACGAAGAATAGAACGACTGCTGTGCCGAGTTTGATACCGCCCGCAGTCGACGCGCTTGCCCCGCCCACAAACATCAGAATTTCAGTTCCTAGCCACGATGATGGGTTCATCGCGCTTATGTCCATGGCGTTGAACCCAGCAGTGCGGGGCATGACGGATGCGAAAATTGAATCGAGGACCTTACTCAAGGGGTCGAGCGACCCGAGAGTGGCGGGGTTGTCCCACTCGAGGATGCCGATTCCAAGTGCTCCTGCAAAAAGCAAAACGAAACTCGACCACAGAATGATTCTTGAATTTAACGACCACTGCTTGCTCATCCAATACTGAGGCTGACGTCGCAGCAAAACGAAGGCCCTTAGTTTTAAGCGGTCGCGAATTTCAACTAGAACTGGAAATCCAAGGCTTGCCAAGAAAACTGTCACGAAGATTGGAACAATGATCCAACCATCTCGTGCAAAACCAATAAGGCTGTCGCTGTAAAGCGCAAAGCCCGCGTTGTTGAAAGAGGCAATCGAGTGGAAAATTCCGTGACCTAATGCATCCTGCCAGCTGTATTCGTATTTGGTGAGGAACCTGAAAAACAGAAAAATAAAGAGCACGAATTGAAAACCGAGCATCAGTTTGGCAATGTTTTTTAGCAGTGTCTTAACATCCGGAGCGATTGCGATTGAAGCCTCAGAGGCTGTCGTCATCTTGTTCTTGAGAGAAATGCGGCCTTCTAAGAGGTACCCCACGAGGCTCGCAAAGCCAACAATGCCAAATCCACCAAGTTGAATTAGAAACGCTAGCGTCCAGTGGCCAAAGATGCTCCAGTGCGTTTCGGTGTCAAGGGTTCCCAGACCGGTAACCGTGACCGCTGATGTCGATGTGAAAAGCGCATCAAAGAATCCGGTTCCAGCTCCAGATCTTGACGCAATGGGGAGCATTAGCAATACGGTTCCGAGCAAAATGATGGCGGTGAAAGCACCGGCAATCACTTGAGTCGGTTGTAAGCCCTTGCGGCTAGCCATTGTTGAACCCCTTTCAGAGCCATCCAAAAGCATACTCCTGCCAAACGGAGTGCGACGCGTTCACTCACCCAACGATTTGAGTCGTTAGTCTGGAATTTCAAACCGAAGAGGCGCATAGATGGAACTTCACACGCTTGGCGAAATTAGCGGCTTTATTGGCGGCACTATCGGAATCGCCCAGGGCCTGCCTCAGGTTCAACGCATCAGACGCCTCGGCCACGCCGATGGTGTGGCGCTCAGCCCGTGGATTTTGCTTTGTGTGCAGTTTGCTGCCTGGTTCGGTTTTGGAATCAAGGTCGCAAGCCCCGCAATTTACATCACGAACTTCTTGACTCTGATTACCTCACTCCTGGTGGTGATTGCGATTCGCGGCAAGGCGCTGTCGTCGATTGGCATGATAGCCGGCCTGGGCGTGGTTGCGGCAGCATTTGTAATTTATGGGCCTGGCCCACTGGTTGATGTTGTCATGGTGCTCTTCACGGCGTCAAGAATTCCGCAACTAATTCGCACCTGGCTGAACCGAAACAGTGTTCAGGTGACTGCCGTCTCAATTTCGGCTCTGGTGATTTCGCTGACCAGCATGTTCTTTTGGTTTACCTATGCGGCACTTACCGAAAATTCGTTGGTAATTCTGACCACAATCATTGCCGCATCGGTTTTACTGGCTACAGCCCTGCTGGAATCGCGCATCGCCAAACGAGCCAGCAAGTAGTTTGAGCCACCCAGGAGAATCGAACTCCTGACCTGCTCTTTACGAGGGAGCTGCTCTACCGACTGAGCTAGGGTGGCGTGCCGCCCGAAAGCAACGCTCCAAGTTTAGTCTTTTGGCAAAACCCCGATGCGCTTGAGGCGGTCGATTGCACCATCCTCGATCGGGCTCTCAGGACCAATTGCCAAGCGAATGAAACGCAAGACACCCCTGGTGAGAGGCTGAATCAACCAGCGGGGTTTTGCCCGCAGCCCCAACATAGTTCTGAACTCGATGGGCAACGACAGCACTGCCGCTTCGAACAGCAACCTATAGGTCGGCTTGGCCATCGTCGGAAGCGGCGGGTAGCGAATGAACTTCACCACATCGAGGGTTTTATCGGTGGCAATCAGCAAGGGCTTCTGGCGCTCGATTTCGGCCAGCAATTCGAGTTCGCTCATCGGAGCACTCGACAGACCCAAAGGCTCAACCGACCTCGACCAGAGCGAAATATACGAATCTGCGCCGCCAGGAATCTCGCGCCAGGCGTACATCTGGTGGCAGCGCAAAAACGAATCCATGAAAGCAATGTGCACCCACAGCAAAAGGTCGGGGTCGGCGGCCCTGTAGGGCCATTGCTCGCCGCCAGCGGTTTGATATTCGCCGGTGACACGAGTGTGCATGCGATTGACACGACCAGACTCGTTGGTCACCGCGGTGTGAGACCCAAACGTCGTGACCGTCAGCCAACGAATTGTGCCGGCCAATCGACCGAGGGCATCCTGCTCATAACGCGAGTGGTTCGCCACACCCGTCAGTGAACCAGGATGCAGCGCCTGCATCAAAAGTGCACGGATGCCGCCCACCAGAGTGCCGAAATCGGCGTGCACGACCCAAGGAGCATCGGTCGGCAAGTAAAGGCCTGGCTCATCGCCCGCCGCAATGACCTCGAGCCAGGGCGGAACGCCATCGGGATCGCCAGAAAGTAACCTCCTAAAGCGCTTTGACAGCGCCTCTTGCAGTGCGTTATTTGGCAATGTTCCTCAATCAATTTTGGTTGCGAAGTTTGCAACCAAAAAGCAGTCTGCCATGTTCCAAGCAATAGAAAACCCCGGCCGCGAACGACCGGGGTTTTCTTGTAGAGAAGGTTTAGTGCTGAACTGCCTTGCCGATTGCAGCACCGGTCATCGAACGAACTTCGAGCTCTGCATACTTTGCAGTGTTGATCTCGTTCGAAGTGATGGTTCCGAGCCAGCCGAAAATGAATCCGAGTGGAATCGAAACGATACCTGGGTTTGCAAGTGGGAAGTAGTCGAAGCGCAAGCCGCCCTCAACGTAAGGGATAAAGCTGGTAGCCAGACCCGAAACGTTTGGTGAGAAGACAAGCAAGATGATGGCTGAGAACAGACCGCCATAAATTGCCCAAACCGCACCGCGAGTGTTGAAGCGCTTCCAGAACAGTGAGTAAAGCACTGCTGGCAGGTTGCCCGAAGCAGCAATCGCAAACGCGATGGCTACGAGGAAGGCAACGTTTAGACCCTGCGCACCGATTGCAAGCACGATTGAAATCGCACCGATCACGATGGCCGAGATCTTCGCTACGCGAACCTCTTGCTCAGGGGTTGCCTTGCCACGCTTGATCACGTTTGCATACAAGTCGTGTGCAAACGATGAAGAGCTAGCAAGTGTTAGGCCTGCAACAACCGCAAGGATGGTTGCGAATGCGATTGCACCGATGACAGCCAACATGACTGCACCACCAGTGGTGCCTTCGCCGCCACCGAGGAACTGTGCAAGCTGAGGAGCCGCCACGTTACCCGATGGGTCAACCGGAACCAGAAGCTTCTTTGCATCGGCTGATAGGTTCGCAAGCTGGTCAAGGTTGGTACAAGCCACGTCACCATCAACGATTGGCGCACCCTTGGCATCAACCAAACATCCGGTGGCATCTGCCTTGTAACCACGGAACAGGGTGGTGCGGCTAACAAGAGCTGCTGCACCGAAACCTAGAGCAATGGTCATTAGGTAGAAAGCACCGATGTTGCCGATTGCCCAGTTGACCGACTTGCGGGCAGCCTTTGCAGTTGGAACGGTGTAGAAGCGAATCAGGATGTGAGGCAAACCAGCGGTTCCTAGAACTAGAGCCATACCTAGAGAGATCAGGTCGAGCTTGCTAACCAGAGTCTTGGTTGCATCAACAACACCGTTTGCACCTAGCACATCTTTACCGAACTTCAAGCCTGGCTCGAGGAAGTGCTCTTTGCCAGAGGCGTCGCGAGCGGCACCCAGAAGGTCAGAAATGTTGAAGCCGAACTGCCACAGCACCATGAAGGTAAGAAGGATTGCACCGGTCATGAGCAAGAACGCTTTCACGATCTGCACATAGGTGGTTCCCTTCATTCCCCCGACGGTCACGTAAATGATCATCAAGACACCAACACCGGCAATAATCCAGTTCTTGGCGCTTGCATCGGTGATGCCTAGAAGGAGGGAAACCAGCGCACCGGCACCCACCATCTGAGCCATCAGGTAGAAGATCGAAACGACCAAGGTTGAGGTGGCTGCCGCGCCGCGCACTGGGCGCTGCTTCATGCGGAATGCCAAGACGTCACCCATGGTGAATCGGCCCGAATTGCGAAGCGGTTCCGCTACTAGCAGCAGCGCAACCAACCAGGCAACAAGGAAGCCGATCGAGTAGAGGAAGCCGTCGTAACCGAAGAGAGCGATGGTTCCCGCGATACCTAGGAACGAAGCGGCCGACATGTAGTCGCCGGCGATGGCCAGACCGTTTTGGAAACCGGAGAAGCTGCCGCCGCCATCGTAGAAGTCAGAAGACTTCTTGTTTGAACGGCCGGCGCGGAAAACCAAAACCAGCGTGAAAACTACGAACGCGACAAAGAGAATCGCACTGAGTGTTGTTGAATCCATTACTTAGCCAACTCCTTGTCAACTTTTTCGCGCAAGGCGTCCGAAGGGCCATCTAGCGAGTGTGATGAGTGGCGCTCGTAAAGCCACATGATTAGGAAAGTGGTGACGAACTGCAACACGCCTAGAACGAATGCGATGTTGATGTTTCCGATCACCGGGGTGCTGACCCAATCACGCGCAAAGGCGGTGAGGGCAACATATAGGAAATACCAAACCAAGAAGGCTGCGGTCAGCGGAAATGCGAATCCGCGGAACTTCTTCTTCAGGGCTTGGAACTCGGGTGAGGCTTGTGTTTCGGCCCACACCTTGTCGTGCTCTGTCGATCCCATTGAACTCCAATGTTCATAAGGTGGCATCGGTGGCGTCATTGCCAGCGATGCAGTGCGCACTTGGCGCTCCCATCGTGAGCCTAGCGAAAACTGGAATAATTTTTTAGGAAAACAGGTTGAAGTGCCGATTTGTTATAAATCAGCAGTTTGGGTCTTCGGTTGGCACAACATTTCGAATCAAATAATCGTCGACAACCTCGTTGACGCAACGGCTTTCCTGGCCATAGGCGGTGTGCCCCTCACCGTTGTAGGTGAGCAGTTTTGCATTTGCCAAGACTTTGTTTGCCAGCGAAACAGCCTGTGAGTATGGGGTTGCTGGGTCGCCCGTGGTGCCGACAACCAGAATCGGGTTGGCACTCTTCGTAGACCAAGTTTTTGGTTTTTCAGAAACCGGGTATGGCCATTGCTCGCAGCCCAAAGCGCCCCACGCCCAGTAGCGACCCAAGGTCGGGCTGGCCTTGAGCATCCTGGCGTTCTGCTCGAGCATCGACTTTTGGTCGCTTGGTGCACGTGCATCGGCACAGTTAATCGCAAAGTTCGCTTCCATCAAATTCGACAGGTATGCGCCCTTCTCATCGCGGTCGTTGTAGGCGTCAGCCATCTGAATCAGGGTCGAGCCATCACCATCCATGGCCTCGGCAAAACCCTGACTCAGCGCAGGCCAATAGCTCTGACTGTAAAGCGGCATGATGAGGCCGGTTATGGCCGCCCAAATGGTGAGCTCTCTGCCATCCGCCGTCGGCAGCGGCTTTTTCTCAATCGAGAACAAAAGGGCTTTGATTTTGGCGAGGGCTTTTTCGACGTTGCCGCTAAAAGGGCAATCAGACGAACCAAGGCAATCGGCAAGATAGTTTCGAAGGGCCTGATCGAAACCCGCGAGCTGATAAACGCTCTGCTGTTCGTCACTGATGGTGGGGTCAATCGCGCCGTCGAGCACCATGCGACGGACTCGATCGGCAAAAAGCGCCGCATAGGTTGCACCCAGGTAGGTTCCGTAGCTAAAACCCAGATAGTTGAGTTTCGCGTCGCCCATCAGGGCCCTTAGGACATCCATGTCTTTTGCAGTTGAAACCGTGTCGATTAACCCAAGTCCCGGGCCACTGTTGGCAATGCAAGCTTCGATGAAGGCCTTCATGCTGCGCCTGGTTTCGGCAAGATCTGCCGAAGAACCGAGCTCTAGCCCGGTATCACCGTAGAGCAACTCATCGGTGCCCTTGGCATCGAGACACTTGACCGATGGTTCGCTCTTGCCCACGCCTCTTGGGTCAAAGCCAACCAGGTTGTAGTTCTTGCGCAATTCTTCGGTGCCAATTTGCTCGGGTGAATCGATCAGCCAGCTTGTTGCCGAAGAGCCGGGGCCACCTGGGTTGAAAATTAGCGAGCCAAGCGGCTTGGCGTTGTCAGCTGGGCGATAGGCAATCGAAAGCTTGAGTGTTTCACCCTCGGGTTTTGACCAGTCGACGGGAACCTTGAATTCGCCACAAACCGCATTGCCACCCGCGCAGGTTAGCCAGGTGATGCGTTGCTCATAAAAAGGTTTGACCTGGGCTGTGATCGAGGCGTCGATGACCGGGGTTGGGCCTTCGACCGGCAAAGCAAGTGCGCAACCCGAAACCATCAAAGCGGCGAGGCCTGCCGCGATTGTTTTGGCGAACCTGCTGAGGTTCATTAGTTGGCCTTGTTGCGAAGGCTAACTGCCAGCGATTCGAGCACCATCAGGTCGCGCACGTTTGCATCGATGCGCTTGCGCGCGAGGGCGATTGCCTCGAGCTTGTGAATCGACTGAGCAGCGGTGCTGTTCTCGGCGATTTTTTCAACACTTGATCGAAGTTCTTCGTTGATCAGAGGTGAGGCCGAAGAAATTTGCACGGTGAGGACATCGCGATAGAGCGACAGCAAGTCGACCAGGATTCGATCGAGTCCGTCTCGCACACTTCGTGTCGCTCGGCGCTTTTGGCCCTCTTCAAGGTTCTTCAGCTCAGACCTAAGGTTCGGCGGAATGTTGTCGCCGGGCGCAAGACCGAGGGTTCGAAGCAGAGCCTCTTTTTCATCCTGGTCTCGCTCGGCGGTAAGGGCATCGGCATCTTTTTTGGCGATGTCTAGCCAGCGCTCGGCGGTTTGCACTGCCGAGGTAACCCCAACGATGTTTGCGGCTGCCAGCAGAGTTTCGCGCCTGCGACTGCGGGCATCGTTGCTGGTTGCAAGGCGTCTGGCCATGCCAATGTGACTCTGCGATTCGGCAGCAACCTGGAGCGCGAGCTTTTGATCGATGCCATCGCGCTCAACCAAAAGGCGGGCGACCTCTTCGACAGCAGGCACCTTCAAACCGATCCGTCGAACTCTAGAACGTATGGTCGGCAGCATGTCGGCTTCAGACGGAGCACATAGCAACCAGATGGTTCCAGCCGGTGGCTCTTCGAGGGCCTTCAGCAGAACATTCGAGGATCTCTCTTGCATGCGGTCGGCATCTTCGATGATCATGATTCGGTACTTGCCCATCGAGCTTCCGAGCTGAGAGTTGGCGACCATTTCGCGAACTTCGTCGATTGGAATCGAGACGCGCTCGGTCGACAGAACCGAAATATCGGGATGCGTGCCGGCAGCTGCCAAAACACAACTGCGACATTCACCGCAACCACCCGCGGGGCAAAGCAGTGCGGTTGCAAAAGCGTGAGCAAGGTTTGACCGCCCAGAACCGGGCGGGCCTGTCACTAACCAGGCATGGTGAACCCCCGAGTCACTGTGTTCGACCGACATTGCCAATTGCGCAACAGCCTCGGGCTGACCAAGTTGGTCGGCCCAAACCGGCGAATTGACTGCGCTCAACGACTCGCCAAAACCTGATCGATGCGTGCACGAATTTGTGCCTGCATCTGATCAACAGTTTGCGAAGCATCAACGATCAGCCAACGCTGAGGTTCGGCCTTGGCCATGGCCAGATATGCCTGGCGCACTGCCTCAAAGAATTCAACTTTTTCGCGCTCAAGTCGATCTGGCTCTGCGCCGGTCTTTGACCTTCGAGCCATGGCCGCGCCTGCCTCTAGGTCTAGCAAGATGGTCAAATCTGGCAGCAGGTTTTCGACGGCAAACATAGAAATAGCTCGCACGTCTTCGGCATTGAGTTCACGCCCAACTCCCTGATAGGCCACCGATGAATCGAGGTAGCGGTCGGTAATCACGGCTTCGCCGCGCTCGAGAGCCGGGCGCACTTTGGTTGCAACGTGGTGGGCTCGATCGGCCGCATAGAGCAGGGCTTCACTTCGGGGTGCAACATCACCTTTGCGGTGAAGAAGCAGGTGCCTAATTTCTTGCCCAAGCTCGGTTCCACCTGGCTCGAATGTCCTGACTACCGGCTGGCCGAGTTCGCGCAGATATTCCTCAAGCAGGTCAGACTGCGTCGACTTTCCGACGCCGTCAATTCCTTCAAGCGAAATGAACAATCCTCGGCTCATTACTTTGCCTTTCGGGTTGCCCCACGCTTCACAACGCGAGTTGTGGTTGCCTTCTTGGCAGGTTTGCCAGCCTTAGCCGGCGCCTGGCCAGGCTCAAGCCCCAGCTTCTCTCGTCGAATTGCCAACAGTTCGAAAGCTTGGTCTGGCGACATTTCCTCGAGATTCTCATCCTTTGGAACGGTCGCGTTCACTGCGCCGTCGGTCACATACAAGCCGAACTGACCGGTCTTAGCAAACACAGGCAATCCAGAGGCTGGGTCTTCGCCGAACTCCTTCAACGGAGTCGCAGCCGTGCGGCGACCGCCGTACTTTGGCTGAGCAAAAATCTCTAGCGCACCGGTGAGGTCGAGGCTAAACAACTGGTCTTCGCTTGTTAGCGACCGTGAGTCTTTGCCCTTCGAAAGGTAAGGTCCGAACTTGCCGTTCTGAGCGGTGATTTCGGTTCCAGACTCAGGGTCGACGCCAACTACGCGAGGCAGTGATAGCAGCATGACCGCGTCTTCGAGGGTCAAGGTCTCTGGGCTCATCGTCTTGAACAGTGAAGCGGTGCGAGGCTTTGCCGCCTTCGGGTCATCCAAAACCACGTATGGGCCGTAGCGGCCATCCTTGAAAAGAATGTCGAGACCGGTGGCTGGGTCTTGACCCATGACGCGATCGGTAATGATTGGCGCATCGATCAACTGCTGGGCCTTTTCGACGGTCAATTCATCTGGAGCTAGGCCCTCGGGGATATTGACAATGCGGCGACCATTTTCATCGGCACCCTCAGACCCCGGCTCGACCATGATTTCGATATACGGACCATATTTGCCGGTACGCAGAGTGATGTCATCGCTCAGAGCAATCGAGTTGATGGCGCGTGGGTCGCTGTCTCCAAGGTTCTCGACGGTGTTGCGAAGCCCCTCGTTCTTTTCGTTTCCGAAATAGAAGCCTTGAAGCCATTTGCTTCGGTCAAGCTGACCGTCGGCAATCTGGTCTAGGTCTTCTTCCATCTGAGCGGTGAAGGCATAGTCGATTAGCTTGCCAAAGTTCTCTTCAAGAAAACGGGTGACGGTGAATGCGATCCACTCAGGCACGAGCGCCTGACCGCGCTTCGACACATAACCCTTGTTCACGATGGTCGACAAAATTGCCGCGTATGTAGACGGGCGACCGATGCCATCCTCTTCAAGAGCCTTGACCAAAGATGCTTCGGTGTAGCGAGGGGGCGGTGAGGTTTGGTGATCTTTGGCAACAACGTCAACAGCCTTTAGCGCCTGACCAACACTCAGGTTTGGCAGCTTCGATTCGCGCTCTTCTTGCTCGTCGTCACGAGATTCGTCATAGCTCTCTTCGTATGCGGCCATAAAGCCACGGAAGGTCACCACGGTTCCCGAAGCAGTGAATTCGGCTGCGCCGCCGCCAGCAATCGGGCTCACCGAAATCTTGGCGGTGGTGGTCGAAACCTTGGCGTCTTCCATCTGCGAAGCCACGGTTCGTTTCCAGATTAAGTCATAAAGATCTAGTGCTCGGCCACTCAAAACGCTCGCAAGCTCTGAAGGCTTCTTGAAGTTCTCGCCGGCCGGGCGAATTGCCTCGTGCGCCTCTTGGGCGTTCTTGTTTTTGCCTTGATAAACGCGAGGCTTGTCAGGGACAAAGTTGTCGCCGAACATTTGCTTCGCTTGTGAGCGAGCAGCGTTGATTGCCTGGACTGACAGGGTTGGCGAGTCGGTTCTCATGTAGGTGATGTGACCGTCTTGGTACAGTGCCTGCGCGGTGTCCATGGTCTGTTTAGCCGACATGCGCAGCTTGCGGGATGCCTCTTGCTGAAGAGTCGAGGTAGTAAAAGGTGCGGCTGGGCGGCGGGTACTTGGCTTGGCCTCAACCGAAGCCACAGAAATCTTTGCGTCGGAATCGCGCACTGCTTCGGCGAGCGCTTCAGCTGCCTGAGCGTCTAGCAGCAACACATCGGCGGTAAGTTTTCCGTTGTCGTCAAAGCTCTGGCCGGTCGCGATGCGCTTGCCGTTGACGCTCTGAAGTTTGGCCACGAACTGTGGTTCGCCAGCCGTTTGCGGGTCGAAGGTCACTTCGACATCGTTGTAGCTGGCCGACACGAACGCCATGCGCTCGCGCTCGCGCTCGACTACCAATCGCATTGCCGGCGATTGAACTCGGCCCGCACTTAGCCCACGGTTGATCTTGCGCCAAAGTACCGGTGAAACTTCGTAGCCATAAAGGCGGTCAACCACTCGACGGGTCTCTTGGGCTTGAACCAAGTTTTCATCAACGGCACGTGTGTGGTCTAGAGCAGACTGAATCGCTTCTTTGGTGATTTCGTGAAACACCATGCGCTTTACAGGAACCTTTGGCTTCAATACCTGAAGCAAGTGCCAAGCGATGGCTTCACCCTCGCGGTCTTCATCTGTTGCGAGATAGAGCTCCTCGGCGCCAGAAAGCGCCTTTTTTAGGTCGCTAACGGTCTTGCTTTTGCCCGGAGAAATTGCGTAGTAGGGCTCGAAGTCATTTTCAATGTCGATCGAGAACTTGCCGAGCGAGCCCTTTTTCTTTTCGGCTGGCAGGTCCTTAGGGTCAACCAAGTCACGAATGTGGCCTACAGATGCCAACACCGTGTAGTCCTCGCCGAGGTACTTAGAAATCGTCTTCGCCTTAGCAGGCGACTCAACGATTACCAGTTTCTGGCTAGTTGCCAAGGTTTACTCCTTATATAGAT
>JACCDN010898430.1_pt1 | contig 28041 bp, 46 predicted proteins | sample 7441691 | NCBI WGS metagenome assembly JACCDN01 (sample SAMN15323439, study PRJNA562643) | freshwater metagenome | isolation source: river surface water | place: USA:Blue River Watershed | collected 2017-08-16 | reverse complement strand
TGATATTGTTAGAATTATTCTAAATTTAGTCATTGGTATTGAGTAGATTGGTTAGTTTTTCATCTCTTATACAAGATTTTTCTAGATTTTCGATTTCATCAATTAAATCTAAATTTTCATTATATGAATCTTGAGTTTGGTAATAATTAACCATAATTTGATTGTTTATTGTGTTTTTACTAAGATATAAGTTATTACTTTCAAATTTTAGTGAGTTATCTTCTATATTAAAAAATACATTGTATTGAATATTTTTTATTTTTAAGATTTTGATAAATTTTAAATTTGGATATATGTAGGGTGTCATTATATAATCTATTTGTTTAATCAAATATTTACCCAGCGTTTATTTCTTATGCATAAAATTTTTTAATTTATCTGCTAGTGTTGTTTTACTATCATCTTTTTTAACTTTATGTCGTTTTTCAATTCTTTTATTAAAAATATAAACTTGACAATCTTTACATGATTCAAATAAGATTGATGCTGAAATAATTGATAGTAGTAGGATAATTTTTTTCATTTTAATTTATTTTAAATAGTGAATAGTTATATTATTTTCTTTTGCAAATTTTATTTCGGCTTGAACGCCAGTTGATGATTCCCAACCTTCAAATTGAAGTACATACATCTTATCTGATTTCTTCAAAAAGTGCATACAAAAATCCTCCCAGAAATTAAAATCGGTTGGCATATCTTTGAATTTACATAGTTCAAGACCGTAAATAATTGGAGAGAATGCGTGTTCTCCATTAGATGTTAGTTCAGCGGCTATTTTAGCCACTCTATTATATCTTTCTTGTTCAATTTTTTTATCAGTATGTGTATAGGGCGAAGATAGAAATATCATATTTATAAGTTTGTATAAGACCAATTATAAATATAAGGATAAATATTTTATTTTGCTATTATTGGAAATTTTTCTGCTAAATAGTTTCGTAATATCTTACGTCTATTATCTAAATAAGAGAAATTATAATTTCCTAATATATTAAGTGTTTCTTTTAGTCCTTTATTTGTTAGTTTAATAGATGAGAAGAATCTATCTAAGATTGTTATTAATTGCTTACCTGCTTCTTCATCCGTAAAATCTTTAGATGTCATGAAATAGCCAACCAATTTCCTAAAGTTATATATTTTAATATCTTTATAATCTGTTCTACTTTCTCTCGATTTTGTGCTGCTAATATAATGCGGATATTCTGCCTTCATTTCCAGTAGCATTTTGAATAACTTTTCAAATCTTGGTTTATCAAATTTATACGTTATTGGTGCTTGTTCATCTAAAGGAAATAACTCATAATCTTTAAAATAATTTTCCTTTAACCAATTATATGCTCTTAATTCCTCTTCCTTTGTTAGTTCAATACCAACACAATTTCTACCATTTGCTCGTGAAGCATTACATAAATGCCCTAATAGTTTAAATGTTGTCTTATCATTAAATTGATAATCTATTTCTTTAAACTCATCAAGTTTATTAAGTTTAGTAAGTGCAAAGAAGAATACTAATATTGGTCCATCAACTCGGTGCCATGTATCATTAATCCAATGTGTTTGTTTAGCCTCTTTGAATACCTCATAGATATCATTAAGTTCTTTTTCAGATATCATGTATGTATTATAATCGTCTTGTCGATGTGATCTTCCTTTTTGTGATCCCATGCCACTATACCATGATGATATTCTTCTATCTTTAGTTATATCTTTTACTTTTCTATAATTTTTTACTTCATCTACTTTGGATTTATACTTATCTGGTAAGGAATCTAATTTAGTTATATTAATATTATCCGAATCATTTACTAGTTTAATTATATCATCATAGAATCTTTCTAATTTAAAATGAGTAACTACATTTACAATATTTTCCTTTTTATAAGAATTATTAGACATCGATTCTACTATTTTAATTATATTATCGTTTGATAAATCTAAGCCTTTTGTTATTAAATAGTCTATTATATCAATTATTTTAGGACTGCTATAAGAAAGTCCTATGTTTCCAAGTACTCCGATATTTTCATATAGTGAAAGGTTGTAAAACTTTAATAGATTAAATACTTGTAATTGATTACCTGTATCACCATATCCTTTTTTACCAGATAATTTTTTATATAATTCGAGACATGTACTCCATTCAGATTTAGTTTTCCCATCTTGATCAACAAAAACAAGATTTTTTGGCTTTTCGGTTGGGTAACCATTATAATCAACTTTAATATCATATTTTTTACAATCATCTATAGTAATACCAATCTCACCTAAAAGTCTGATATCTATAGAAAAACCTATTTTATCTTTTAATTCAATAACTTCTTCTCTTGTAAAAAATTCATTATTTTTAAATTTTGATGATAATAAACCAGTAACTTTAAATTTATTTATTAAATCAACTACCTCTTTTTTTGAAAAATAGAAAAGATCAGATACACTCCATTTATTCTTATGTGATAGGATATACTCAATAGGAAGATATTTAATATTTTTTTCATAATTATCATGTTTTATCATGACTGATAAACTAACATTATCAAGTGTCATATTAAATTTTAAAATATTATTAACGCCAATTATATAAAATTCATTTGTATCATTTACTACTTTTTTATTTTTAAAAACCTCATCGGCTCCAAATATTGTTATTATAAATAGTAGAAAAGGTTTGGAAGATTGTCTCATCATCTGATACTTCTACATGATCAACAATTGAAAAATCAAAAGATGGATGTTGATATGAATTTATATCAACAGCATCATCTATCTATAGGGTATGATGTTTATGTAAAAGATATAACTTCTGATTTGATGGTGTATGGATATGATGATGAATTCCATGTTTCTATTGCAAAAAAATATCACTTTGAGATTAGTAAAGATATTTATAATGTTAGTCTAGAATCAGGAAATGGAGTAGATAAAAGTAATGAATCAATTAGTTTTTCGGTTGAGGATGAGAGACAACTTCGATTAGATATTAAAGATATCTTTCGAGATATTATAGAAGATAGTGGTGAGTTTAATAAATATACACAATATTGTAATGCATCTGATTCAGGATCATTAAAATATGATATACATTTAAATACTCATGATGATAAATTTAAATTAGATATAGTTACATCATTTTTTAGACGAATTGATGCTTATTTAGTTCCTACTTATGGATTAGAATTTAAGGGATTTAGATTATGTGGTAATAGGATGTCTATTGATTCTAGAAATTTAAAAACTCTTTTACATTCACTTTCTTTAAATCCAGGAAAATTCACATCTATTGTTGCTAGATATGAAAGTATTTAGATTTCTATAAGTTTTTATCTATTCATTTTTTTATAAATTCATCATCTAAATAAAAAGTTAAATAAATTAGAGCCTTTATTAATAATTTTTAATTCAGCAACTTCATCTTTTCTTATCAATTCTAATAAGGTCCCTTCTAAATCTACATCAATATATGTAGGTGTGTTCAATGCATTTTGATAGGATTGAATAATCCCATTATTATAATTTATTCCTATAAATCTTTCAGAATCATCTACTAGTTGATTTATAAGTAGATATATTTTTTGATTTTGTCTATATTGTCTAAATGTATTTATATCTCTGATACACCAAGAAGGTGGGCTTAGTCTTGCGCAATTTTCCTCATCAAGTTCAATTAAAATATATTCATTATTTTCACCAAATTTTTGATATTTATCTGAGTCGATTAATTCATTATACTCATTAAATCTACAAATAGTGACTATGTATTTTTTAAATTCTGCTAGTGATTTTGGCTTGCTTGCATTTTTTTTCAGTGCGAGAAACTTTTGTTTATTCTCTGAAATAGTTATATAATCTTTCTTTAGTTCCTCGAAGGTTTCGTAGAACCATTTTTTTCGCTCACCTGAAAATTCAGTTTTAAAAATCATTTCAAGTTTGTGATTTCTTTCACATTCAACCATAAATACCAAAAAACTATAATAGTTATAGTTTTTTATTTCAATTTTTGATATAGATTTATGTGTTTTTATCCAATCAATAATTTCTAGAACATTATGAACGGACGATTGTTTTGCCCATTTTTCAAATGTTTCAAGATTACCAAAATGAGGTGATATTTTTTCTCTAATTCTATTCATTTTTTAGATAGAAAAATCGTTTTTTGCTAACTCTGAAATAAATTTTAATCTTGAGATATCATCTGGTTGGCTATTTATTTTCTTTAAGATATATGCGCTTACTATATCTTGAAAAGATGTATTATCTTTTATATCATCGATATTTATTTCCTTAAGGAACTCTAGTGTATTTTTTAATTCCTTAGTATTAATTGATATTTCTTTTACTTGATTTGTATATACAGTATATGGGCCTAATCCATTAGGGCCTAATCCGCCATCACTTACTACATTATACATACCATTCATTAGACCAAGAACCTTTCCTTTCGTAAATCCAAATTGGTGTGCAACATTCGGTAAAAGTTCAACATAGACACACCCAAGACTAATTAATTTTTTATTCATTTTTGTTAATATTTAGAGATTAATATCCAAATATAGTAAAAATATTTAAATATATTAATATATAATTAATGAGAATCATCAAAAATTATATTTCTATTTTAGAGGCCAGGAAGAAAAAAGAGATATCTAATAAGGCAAGAAAGAAGCAACCTTTTCAAAAAAAGTCTTTATATAGTTGGTATCTAGATATGAATCAATCAATTGATATGAGTTTAATTTTAGATGTTTTTGGTGAATTGAAAGATGACTATTCTATCGATATATCTAATAACATTAAAACAACTTTCTCGAAGGGTGCGGGTGGCCGTCTAAAATCATATTCACCATTTGATAAATTTGATGGATATTCTATTGTTATAAGGTCGATTGATAATTATGCTGAAGCAAATATTAACCCTGAATTAATATTAGGTTTAATAAGTAGGTCACTAACATATTATTATCAAGAAACAGGTGTTGAAATTTTTGCAGTTTATTTACCAAGTGATTTTAAAGTAAATCCATCGGTTGGTATTGTATTTCCAATAACATTTTTAAGAATTGAGGTTTATCCATACCTATTTTTAAATAAGTTAGTTGCTATTAAAAGAAATGAGTATATAGCACCTAAATTAAATGAATCAAATTCTAATAAAGAATTTATTGATACTGATATAATAATGGATGTTCTATCTGATATAAAAGATAAGCATGACATTGAGATATCTATTTATGACGAGTTAGAACATATTGGAGTAAATAGTAATGGGTATCGATATAGGTTTTATAATTATATGATTAGACTTAGAGGACTAGAAAAGTTAGATAATCTAATATCTATTATAAAGAAGTCTATCGAGTATTATTATCAAGAGATAGGTGAGGAAATTGCGTGTGTGATTTTTGAGTATAAAAATCTAAATCATAAAAAATCAAGATTACTTTATGATATTGATTTTTTCAAAAGAGAGTTTTTGAGTGACATTTACTTAGAGAATAGAAAAGACTATTTATATGTAACAAAGGATGAGTCTGGAAATTTAGATGATTTAGACTACCATCTACCTACTAAAAGCACTCTAACTATATTAGAGGGTAAGTTTAACTATAAATCTATTCCTGAATTTTTAAATTGGTTTAAACAGCGCGAGAATAAAAATTTTATTTTCTTTGATTCAGAAACTACCGGACTTAGACACCCATCAAAAGAACAATTAACACAAATTGGTGCAGTAGCAACTTCTTTTGATTTTAATACACTAAAATTTACTGAAGTAGATACTTATAATAAAAAGATAAAACTAACAGATGATATAAAGAAACAAATGAATGATCCAAACTCACGAATAAAATTTGTGCTTGGGTTTAATCATTATGGGCAGTCCAAAACTAAATATCATAATGAGTCTGATGTTTTATCACATTTTCATAATTGGTTATCTAACTATGAAAATCCTGTTTTATGTATTCAAAATGCTAGTTTTGATATGAAGTTTTTAAATGTTCGATCAGAAATAAAATTTAATCAAGAGGTCTTTGATACTAAGATGATGATTCAATTATTTTATATTCCTGTTCTACAAAAATTGGCTGAGACTGATAATAAATATAAAGAAATGCTCATAAAAATAGGAACATCTGATAGAGATAATGGCTTAACATCATCATCGATGTCTAAAATTGGCCCATCACTTGGATTAGATATGAGTAACTATCATGACGCTATTGCTGATTGTCTTATAACGACAAAAATGACTGAAAAGATTCTTGATTTTCTAAATCAAAATAAAGGTTTAGACATTTCCTATTATCAGAATATAAGAATAAAATCTAAGTAAATTTCTTTTTTAATTTTTAAATCGTATATTTACTAATTAAATTTATAAAAATGCCAATATCAGCAAAAGATGCCCTTGAAAAGGCAACATCAACTAAATTGCTTGGTGATGAAATGACTTGGTTTAAAAGTCTATGTCTTTTTACAGATCATCATATAGATACCTATTTTGATGGAAAATCTGTTGAGATTAATTTTCATTATCCCTATATTGAGGTAAATGGGAACAGGAAAAATTGTAGTAATATTTACAACAAAATGCCACCATTTAGATGTAAAATAGTGATATCGGTTTGGTTGAAAACATATAGTGATTTGGGCTGGAAGATAACACCGATTGGTAGTGATTGTAATTATATGAATTCTATTTATAAATTTGAAATTGATAATAGAGATGCAAGAATCGATGAAATATTAAAAAAAGATGAATAAATTTATTAATCCAAAAAATAGACATACCACAAATTTTCACTAAAAATGATTCAAGGTTATTTTATTCGGAAATTATTAAGAATAAAATAATCTATTTAGAAAATAATAACTTTCGGGCAATTAAAAAGGGCACTATGTTGTCAAGATTTATTTTACATTATTATGTCGGCTTCATGGAATGTATATATTATGATGATGGTATAACATTTATTTTTAGATTTAAAACTATTTAATTATAGATTTATATAATCATCACATGAGTGTTGATGATATTAAATACCTATCCTCGTATAAGGAATCTGATTTTTCTACTGGAAGGAATATAACTTTTTTAGAAATGGTTTCATCGTATGATCCAAAAGAGATTGCTAGAATAAAATCTAAAAATAGAGATTTAGCAATTGATGCCATTGTTGATGATAAGGTCGAGGAGTATGAGAATAGAGCAGAATCTTTACATAAATGGCCTGATGTCAATTCTATTGAGAATACCTACCCAACTTATATTACACCTGTTTTTCGAAAAATTAAAATAGTTCCGAAAAAATTTATATCATATAGCGATTGCTATAACGAAATAATTGATCATATTGAGTCTTCAACTCAGATATCTAATCAACCGGATTTAACGTATGTGAATGATTCTAATTATTCAGATAGTGAAAACCTTAATATGTTTTCTAGAAGGTTAATTACTAGAATTGTTGCAAGTGGTTCTGCTATTGCGGTTGAGTCGAGAATAGGCCATGCTACTTGTGTTTTAGTTGGTTTAGATATTCTTTATTATATACAAGATAAGTATTTTGATATAGATTCTAGTAAGCCTCAAAATTCAATTATTGGATCATTAAATGGGGTTCCGGTAATAGTTTCAAATAGAATATCAAGGGATAAAGTAGTTGTTTTTAGGTCTGAAAAAAATATTGATTCGGGCGGGTTAATTTTTATTGAAGATAAAAAAAGAGGTGAATATTATTTTACTCAAACAGATAATACTTTTGATAAAAGGTTTAAATATTTTAGGGTAAATTAAATTGGCTTTTCATAAAGTACTTCGATTGTATCGGAGATATTAAAATCTATATAGATTATGAAATAATATCTATCATGGTAGTGAGCGAAGTGATCACAAAGTGTATTATTATTTAATTTTAATATTTTTCTTTCTTTCAAATTTCTGGCCTGATGCGATCGATATTTTTTCCTTGATATTTTTTATTATTTGTTATTATTATAGCATCTAATATATCATCAAAATAAGAAATTGTTATTTCAATTCCTGTAGATATTAGATAGTTATTCAATCTTGTCATAACATTACTAACATCTTCCCATTTAAATTGGATATTTTTACTCACAACAATCTCAATACCATCATTTCTATCATAATATTCAACTTGGAATAAATCATCTGATAAATCTAAAAACATATCTTTAATATCAGATATGATTTCTTCTTTTAAATTAGAGTTATCCTCAAATAATTTATACTTAATTAAATGTTTCACTAATTATATATTGAGTATTTGATTTATCTTTTCATCCCTTTGCATTTTTAAAGTTATATCTTCAAAAAATTTTACATTTAAATTTACAAAAGGTACCGATATTAAAGATTTCTCATTTATTTCCCTTATTATACTATCTCTTTGTATTTTACATAAGATGTAATATTTATCACTTTCTCCATATTTTTCTAAGTATATTATATCACCAGGATACATCTCAACATGAATTGTTGAATCACTCCCTATTTTTAGAACAATTGGTAATAAATCTGTTCTGTGTGGTTTATAGAACGAATTAATTGATGATGTATAATTATAAGAACCATCTATATCACCAAGTACAAAATTAAAATCATTATGTAGTTTATATATGTTCATTACTTCTTTTCAAAAATGGAATTTAATTTTTTATCTCTGAGTTCTATTAGATCTTCAGTTCTTATATAGATAATTACTCTATCCTCTAGAACCTTATATTCTGATATTCTATAACTATTTATATCAAGACCCATATATTTATCAAATGCATTAATGAGCCAGAGTGCTCCATCACCCTCAATGGAACGACATTCTAATAGACTTAATGTTCTATTAGATATTTCTATATTGTTATGAACAATTATTAATTGAAACATTTTTATATTTCTCTTGTTGATAGGTGTAATAGATTTGACCAAGACTGATATTTTTGGGTTAGATTTAATTTTTCTAACCAATTTTTAAAATATTTATCCAATTCAGCACTTCTTGGGTGACGACTTTCATAGATAGTATCTTTATGATACACTTCAAAATCTTTATAATTCTGTACTTTATCCGCAATTAACATGTCATTAACATCTTTAATTGGTGATAATTTTATATCATTAATTGAATTAATTATTTGATTTGATAGATAAGCATTTGCTACTGATCGATATTCTACAGCATTAATAATAACATTTGGATCAATTAGGTTAATTTTATCTTTGCTTATTGATTTAAAACTTTCATCATCCTGAAATATTGGGTGAAGACAATATGCCTTTTTAGACTCGGTTGATGCACCAATTTGATTTAGGATGGTTAGTCCTTCATCAATATGATTCATTAAATATACTTTAGACCTTTTGGATTTTTGGTCACCATATACTTCTTCAATCCATCGATATTCGAGAGTATTTTCACCAAAACATATATAAGGAATATTTTTAGATTTTAAAAATGATTCGATTTGACAATCGCTATGAGTTATAATTTTATAATTATTTTTCTTAACATAGGATTCATAAAATCCTTTTCCACGTTGATCTAAATAGATGTATATGGCGTGATATTCTTGTTTATTATATGAGAATGTAGCATCAATACCGATATATGAGTTGTCTTGTTCTATTTCAAAAGATGTTTCAAAATAGACATTATATTTAAGTAGTTGTATAGTTCTATTTAAAATATAATTATATGCTTCCTTATATGAATTAGCGTTTAGGTCGAATCTTTTCATTTATAGTCCAACAGTTATTTTTGCTTTTTGAATCCAATAGTTATATTCTTCAATTTGATCTTTTGATAGAAATTTCCACCAATCTTGTTCTTTTGTCCAACTGGATAATTCAATAATAAAATTCTTTTGGCTTTTAAAAGAATAGCCAAGTGATTGTGAATTTTTAGCACGATCAATTGTATTAGATAAACTATCAATTACTTCTCTAAATTGTTGTGTTACTACAGGCATATTTTTCTATTACTTGGTTTTAATCTTATTATATAATATTTTTTAACATCCATATCGTTTTTAATTTTTGATCTTATCTCTATAAGAACGAATTTTTTAAGATAGTCAGTTGCGGCATTTTTTTCAAAATTTTTAACACTGAATAAATATTTTAGACCATAGTATTTAATCAAATTTACAAGTTCCGGCTTTCGATTTTCGATATATCTTGTGAATGATTCTAATTTTATTACACTTGGCTTTTCAGAACTAGAAATATAGCAATTAATATCTAGATTTCTTTTAAATATTTTACCATCTAGTTTAAAATTTTCAGTAAAAAGCGCACGAATAGTTTCCTTTTCAGGAACATCTGCATATTTTAAAACTTCACTTAATTTCATAACAACAAATATAAGGATAAAAATTAATATATAATAATATGAATATCAAGCGATATAATAAATTTCTAGAGGATTCAAATTCAACTGCATCAACAAGCGGAATGGGTGATGTTTCTTCTTCACAAGTTGGATCGTCGCTATCTAATTCTGTATCGGGTAGTGGTGATATATCATTTACTAGGAAGGTAAGAGTTAGACGTAAAAAGGGAAATGCTAGTCAAGTTAGTGATCTAAGAGATTTAAAGCCTGAGAAGACAAATAAAATAGTTGAGTCAATTGTAGATTCTGATCAATATTTTAAATATAGAAAATATTTAGATTGGGATTTTGAATTAATTAAATCACTTTTATCAAAGATACCAAATTCGAAAATCTCTCTTAACGGTTTTAGTTTATTTTGTAATGAATTCGGATCATTAAAAAATATAAATGATGACTTTAGAAATCGCCTATCTAGTTTGGATGATGATATACAATTATCACCAGCCTTTTTATTTAATATTAACATCAGTGATGATTCTCAAGTAAATATTAATTTAATTGAAAAAGATGGCGTTCAAGAAATTATATCAGATGATTTTCTAAATTGGAAATATTTTACATCAATTATTGATAGTATAAATAGTTCTTTGAAAGAATTAGATAATGATTTTTATATATTTTTTGAAATAGGACATTTTACTAGGCAAAAATCAAAAAGTCATAAATTAGACTATGATTTTCTAATTGAACTAACAATGAAAGATAAATTTGATAAATCATATATAATTGGATAATGAGATATTTAAAAATATATGAAGAGTATAGTGGTGGTATCTTTAATAGTGAAGAGGTAGATGATATTCTAGATGTTTTTCAAGACATTATAGATGAATATAATTTAGAAAAAAAATCAGGAGATGGTTTTATGAGAAATAATCAGTATAAAATATCTTTTGTCTCTAACGCATTTAAAAGTGGAAAAATAATTAGAATACTCATCACTATATCAAGTCATGATATGAAAGATGATGATATTGATGATATTATAGAAAGATATAGTAATATGGGATTTAATGCATATATATCTTATCGTGGTGATATTTGGCAGTCTACAAATAACAGCCTATTATATACTAGGTTAGAAATAACAAAAAATCCCTAATTTTTTTTAGGGATTTTTTTGTTTGAAGAACTATTCTAATACTTTATCAATATTAGCATCTCTTACTTTTTGTTTTACAACACTTGGAGAATACATCTCTTCATCTGTAATTCCTAATTGCTTTTTAATGATCTTATAAAGATATTCTTTATTCTCATAGAAGTAATTTTTTTCTGCCTTTACTGCATCGCCACTTGACATTCCGCTCATATTATATATTTTTTTCTTATTATATAATAAATTATTGATTTGTTTTAGAGTAAATATATTCTTCTAATTTTTTAGCAGCATCAAGATATTCTAATCTTAGCTTATGAAATTCTTCATCCTTTATATCTTCAAAGCGACTATAGGAAGTGAAGCAATAGTGAAACCCTTCACCTTTCATTTTAGATTTTAAGTAGTCGTAGTCATTATATTCATTCATTATCTTGGGAAAGGTTTTATTCTTGATAGTGAAAATTTACTTTTATGTTTACTAGGAATTAATTTATCTAAACATTTTTCTGCAATATCATCATCATCTGTTAATTCTAATATTTTATCGACCATTCTTTTTCTCTCAATTTTAGCGTGGTAGTAAATATCAGATGGATTAGTATCAAGAAATTCTAAAACAAATTTTTTATATTTATCAATTTTATTAACATCCAGAAGATAGTAGAGTAATTGGTCTCTTAGTCGAGTATTAATTGTAAATCCACGTTTTACTTTATTTACTAATATCCATTCCATTTCTTTTGTATCTGTATGATCGAAGTCTATTTTATTCCAATGATTTTCTAAACTAAGAATCCCTTTTGTGATAAATTCTCCAATTAAATCATCATTGTGTCTATTTATCTCTTTAATTTTTTCAGGTGTGTCAAATATATAACCATAATTATAAAAATAAATATAGATTGGCATTTCATCAACTTCATCACCTCTAAAATAATTTGCTCCAGAAATTGAATTGTTTATATCATCAAAACTTAACTTTAACCACTCTGGATTAAAATTAAAATTATCAATTCCAAATGCTATGGCAATTTCTATTGAAGATAGTGGTGAATCTTTTACACCCTTTTCTATTCTCGATGCACCTAATTTTCCAACCTTAGATTTTTTCATTGTCTCACCTATAAACTCTATAAATGCATAAACTACATTATTGTCGTCAATATCATCGATATATTTAAAAAACTTAACAATCATATCTTCTATTTGTGATACGTCTTTTACGTCTTTTAAATCATCTAAATAGTGCTCATTTTTGAAATATTTTGGACTATTTAACTCACTTATTCGATATAATCTTTTTGCTATTTTTTCTATATTTACATTTTTTAATATATTTTCCGTTAAAGGTTCTTCACCTTTTTTTGGCCTGCCTGACTTTTTCTTACCAAATAATTTATCAACATATTCAAAATCAGCCTCATCATCATCTTCCCAGTGAGCAGCCTCAATTCTTTTGGTAAAGATGCACATAGTTACACCCATTACGGATTCTTTATCAACTAGTGGCTCTTTATCTTTAAAATAAATTATAAATTGAATGCTATCCCCATTATTTGCATATTCATCAAATGTATCTTCATCTTGTGTAATACACCAATAAGAAGATCCGTATTTTTTAACACCTTCGAAATTAACAGCAATTACAATAATTTTTTCATTCTCATAGATAAATTCCATATTTGGATCGGACTTATCCTTAGATATCCTCTGAATATCTTCAATTTGAATTGCATTTACTAGTTCAGATATATCATTTTTAAGACTCTCTATATCATCATATCGACCGCCCTTTCTCGCTAAAAAACTAATTATTCTATCTTTTTTATCAGCATGTATCGATAAAAATCCTAAAAACTCATTCCAGGCATCATTGCCTTTTTTGAGAGTTGAACCAGTTCCATCACACTTAACGCAATCAATTGCACCGCATCCAGTGTGCCAGCTATAACAACACGCATCACAATCATAATTAGCATCACCATTACATTTTGGGCAAGTAGTATAACCATCACCATCACATGTTTTACAAGGTTTACCATCTATCTGCTCATCAACATTGCAAGATTTACAAGTTACTAAACCATCACCATCACATGTTTTACAACTCAATAGTCCGTCACCGCCACATTTTTTACAATCAATTGCACCGACTCCATTACATTTATCACAATTAACTCTTGTAGATTGTGAACTTAGAGTCTCTCTTGTTCTTGATGGAATAGCATTTACAATTTGATTTACAGCAGTATTTGATCGCTGTCTTATGATGATATCAATTATCTCTTCAGGTGTCTTAAATGAATCAATAGGGCTTGATAATCGGACACCAGATATTGTGTTGTATAAATTTTTAAGTCTATCTAAAGGAATTTTATCTACGAAATGCCACTCTGTGAATTTACCAAGATATCCAGGGTTACTTCTAAGGAGTTCTCTCAGTTCAATAAAATCTTTATCAGTTTCTAGTTTATTGGTTTCTCTAAGGACTCGTCTAGCCTTGTTTAGATTTTCATTTATGAATTCTGAATACTTAATAATCATAAATGTATATATTTATTTTTTATTCCAGAATTTTTTCTATTTGATTATTTCTAATCTCTGATAATATTTTATTTTTTTCATCTCTTATTTGAGATATTGTGAATGACCTGTAGTGAAAATCAATCATCATGTTCTTAGATGTGAGTGAATTAAAATCAAAATCAATATCAATCAGAGGAATTCCTGCAGCGGTATTTTTAGCAATCTCAGCAACTCCATATTTATAGATTAGTGGTGTCTTATCTATCATATTTTTTCATCATCGGTGATAAACTCATGTGTGTCTATTCTATAAATTCTCATTTTAAAATTTTATTAATTTTATTATTTCTAACCTCAGTTATTATTCTTGATTTAATTGCTTGATTTTTATCTTTCATATACATACCATCTTGAAAGTTAAAATCAATATCTATAAAGAAATATCCTGTGATTGATGAGGTACCATATTTGTAAATATTTGATAATTGAACCGATTTTAATGTTGTAGTGAACAAATTAATCCGAACGTCACTATCCATATATTTTTTGAAATCATCTATATCACCTATGAATTCATGATTGAAGTCTTTATCGACTTTATAAATCTTCATTTTAGAATTTTATTAATTTTACCATTTCTAAACTCATCTATACTTATGAAAAATCTTTTTGGATAGACAAAATCCTTGTTATTAATATTAACAATAACCATCTCATAATCAGAGTGACTTAGTATGTAATTTATATCTAGTTCTTTACATTCATATATTTTATTAATTTCTAATTCAGGATAACTGCTACTGGTATTTATACAAGCAAGTTTCATTTTAATAAATTATTAATTTTTTTATCTCTAATATCAGAGATTATATAATTTTTTAGATAATTTTCATATCCCGTGTGAGCCCAACTATTAAAACTTCTATTTATATCAATATATATTATTTCATCTCCATAATAAACACCACTTTTGAAAATAAATGCTGATAAAAGTGAATTATCTTCTATTTTGACCAATTCATACTTTATCTTTTCTGGATTTTCTAATAAATCTACCCATTGCTTACCAATAGACCAGTCTTTTATTTTTACACAATAGACTTTCATTTTTCTAAAATTTTTTCTAAAATAGAGTTTCTTTCTTCTGCAATTGTTATAAATGACTTATTGAATAGTGTTTGACTTATTATAAATGTCATACTTTTATTACGAATGATTACATTTAATTTTGAAAATTCATAATCAACTATGCTATCTTTTCTAAAAAAAATATAATTACCAGATACAGGCTTTTCAAATCCATATGTATCTTTAAATAGAATAGCATCAGTTAAATTAATCTTCAGTCTAGCCTTCAAGTAGTTGATTTATTTTAAAATTTCTAGATTCTTGTATATCAATAAAGAATTTTTTTGGTACCCATATTTCTCGATATGTATAATTGTTATTTTTCGTGGCATATATTATAACGGTGAGATATTCTTTACCCGATTTAGCAGTCTGCCAAGGTTCTTTTTCACAATTATCTATTTCACCTATTTTTAGATCAGGAAAATAACTTATACCACTTTTATTTTCTATACAAAGGTATTTCTTCTTCATTATTTAAATATACAAATATTTTAATATATAGTTTATGAAATTTTTACAGAAATTTAATTCTTTTGGTCTATTAGATGAGTCTTTATCTTTTATTAGAAATAAATTTATTGATCCGGAAATTCGAGATACTTGTTTTGATATACTAAGAGACTTTAATGAAGAAAATGATTGTAATCTTGCGATCCAAATAAGTCCTGTTGGACTAAAAAATAGTGGACTAAATGTTGATAATTTTTTTGATACATCTTTCTTAAAAAGGAAATCAATTGATAATAATAATTTAATATCGATTCATTGTTTTTCAAATATGGATAGAGAAAAGAAAATCTTTGATAGGTTACAAAGAAGTTTCTTTAAACATATAATATCTTATTTTACTTCACTTGGGTATAAAAATACAGAGGATAGATACTATAAAGAAGGTTATATTTTCTTTTATAGGGAAAAAATAGACTAATTAAATAATATATAGATATATGAATCATCTTATAAACTTTAAAATATTTGAAGCCATGCATACATGGGATAAGAATATGGGTCGGCTTCTTCACCTTTATGGATCTATTCCTCTAACTAAAGAAAAATCATCAATTGTTATTAAAAAAATACTTTCAAGTGCTGGATTACACTACACACTCGGACAAGATATCGATTTAAATGAAGATTTAACTCGAACTAATAAGATACATGATAAAGTTAGATTTAAAGATTATTTTGATTCAATGCTATCAAGTAAAGATACTAGGGGACCAAATTTTGAAGGATTTATTTCTGGTGTGTTTAATGGTGATTTATCAAATCAATTAGGTTCTAAACATGATATGTCAATTGGTGATTTTAAATATAGCATAAAATTTACTGATACTTCTTCAAAGGCACCAGAGATTGGATCTTCTTATTTACAAGATATGGATTTTGCGGATGATATTAGAGATTTGGGAAATTTAACATATATCTTTTTAGATACAACTGGTCAAATAATGGATAGGAAAGAATTGAATAAGTTGAAGCGAAAAATATATGATGAGGTTTCTAGAGATTTAGATTGTTGGATATTATGTTACCCAAATAGAGATTTAAAATCAGGTGAAATTGAAAGTATAACAATTAATACTATTAATAAATTACAAATGAAAAATTTATTATTTAATGGCTATGTTACCTCACCGAAAAGCGGCTATAAAAGAGCAACTTCTAATCCATTTGCATTAGCCCTAAGTCCAAAATATAAAGACACTAATTTTTATGATTCAAGCACAATTATCTTACCTAAGATATCACTTACTGAAATTCAAAAATTGAATAGTATAGTAGATAATAGTTGGGTTAATAGGGTATTTGGAGAAGTTGGTTATAAAATAAGACCAGATGTTTTAGATTATATTGAGAAAAATGCACCAAGAATAGTAACACGAATGAACAAATATCTTATTAATAAAAAGAAATAATTTATTTAATTATCGATTTAAATTTCATAAGCAACTCGTGATTACTTTTAATTAATTTAGATAATTTCTTTTGTGATTTTTTACCCCTTCGTTTTACTTGATGTTTCTTAGCCATTTTTTAGTAAATATTTTCTTTATATATTAAAATATTTGAAAATATTTACTCAAGTAGTTTAGATAACTTATCATTTCTTATGGTTGATTTATTAAGAGATAGTTGATTTTCATGTGCAATATGCGTATAATTTAAATAAGAGTATTTAATCTCATATTCACCAAAGTTTTTCTCAAATCTGATGTTATTCCAGTAACTATACCTTCATATCTAATGGTAGTATTAAGGGGATATATATTTAGTATTTTATCTCTATTTACCATTTTTGATATTGAATCGATTGTACGATCTGTTTGAAATTTATCATCACTTGAATAGTAGATAAATTTAATATAATCATCTATAATATAGTCAATTATGAAATAACCAGATACTTCAAATATTTCAATATTAAAATTTTTAATGTTATGGTAATTGATATAACCTATTAACTCAGCCTCGTTTGATGAAATATATTCATAATCAGATGGTCTAATGCCTTTTATATCAACTTCAACTTTATAATAACTCATTTTAATATATCATCTATTAGTTTGTTCCTATGTAATTCCTTTCTAATAATTTTTTTTATTCTCACTTCTAAAATATCAGCATCTTCATTATGATCGATATCAACTATTAGATTCTCATTCGATAACCAGGAAGAACCATATTTAATAAGTGACTTTCGTGATATTTGTGAATTCCATGAAAGGTTATCTTTTAAGTCCATTATTACAGGATAATATCGCATTCCATTTAAATCATGTCTTATATTTTGAAGTCCAGTTGCGTCTGTTTCAATTATTGGTTTTATATAAACTTTGTAATAATTCATTATTTTATAGACTCTATAATTTCTGATAGACTTTTACTTAAAAGAGATTCAAAATCTTCCCTAATTAAACCACATTTACTATGTTTCTCGATAGCCCAATCAACAATTGATAAGTCGTGACGATTTACATCTAAAATAGATTTTGATAATATTTCAAGCAATAGTTTATCTTTATTTTCAACTCCTTTAATGCCTATTTCGGTTTTTATCTCAACACCATTTAAAACAGAATTAAGATAAATATCTCTTGACTCTTGCTCACCTAATTTTTTAAAGTTACAATTATAAGTTAGTAATCTATTATATCCTTCTATTTTAATCTTTTTACGAAATTTACTAATTATAACTTCTGTTACTTTATATTTATTTCCTTTTATAAAATTCTTATATCTATTTGTGTTACATACTACTATATCACCTGCTTTTAATATTTCTTCTCCTACTGTTTTTACTTTTGGTCTAGCATCATAGAGACCATTTAGTGGTATAATTGTACCATCTTCTTTTGTAAAAGAATTGGTTCCATACCAACCAAATCCAACTATATGTAATCTATTGTTATAATATGTTTTACTTGTATTGGCTGAACGGTTTGTTTTCCATTGGTTTATTTGAGTGTTATAAAAATCACATTCATAAACGTGATTTTTAAGTAATTTTGAACTTGGTCTTATACAGATTACTTTCATTTTTATTTGATTAAAATGGTTTCTAATTTTTTATTTCTATTATCTCTGACTATATCTAAATATGTTGATTCGATATCCCTGTTTCTCTTTCGAAACTTTTTAAACTCGGAAAATGTTATTTCTATTTTACTTTTCATTTTTAGCAATTGTTAATAAACTCTTTAAAAATTCTTCTGTTATATCTTCTGCGCTGTTTATTTTTATTTGATTTTTATCATAGCAGAATAATATTGATTTATAGTCCCATTCTAATTTATCGTTGTTATATCTAAAGAAACAATTATGTTCATCATTATGGTAACTAGACCAACTTTTACCATGAGTTTGTCCTCTATAATAAAAATTATATTTTACAAATAGTTTAGTTACCTCTTCAGAAAATAGAATTGGGTTATTATTTTTGAATTCGATTTCTGAAATTAACTCTTCGTTAAATTTTTTTAATTCGATAATTGATTTTGTTTGTCTTTGTGTATCCAAAAATCTATTTTGAATTTTTAATACGTCTATTACTTCCATTTTAGTTTAATATATTGTTTAGTTTGTTATTTCTATTTTGTTTAATTATATAATTTTTAATATAATTTATATGCTCGTTTATTGGTTCGTCAGTGAAATTAAAATCTATGTCAATATAGGCTATAGAATACATTTTAAGAAATCCAGTTTTATATAAATTTTGTCCTATAAATTCTTTAGATAGATTTCCAGCAAAGAATTTTATCATTTCTTCAATACCTTCTATATCTGTAATATTTAAGCATTCGTATTTTTCTATTATCACTGGTTCTTTTATTATATCTAAATCAATAAAAGATAATTTCACTTTATATATGTTCATTTAAAATGCTTTCTAATTTATTATTTCTATTTTGTTGAATTATGTAGTTTCTAATATCATTAAGTATTAAAATATTAGATTTAAAAGGGCTATTGTAGATGCTATTAATATCAATTAGAATATTTTCATTATATTTTACAAATCCATATTTTATTAAATCGCTAACAACTCTTCTAGCAGGATACCTTTTCTTAAGTTCTTCTATATCATTTGATATAAATTCACAAATTGTTACTATGGTAACATTATTAGTTTTTTCATAATCTACTTTATAGATATTCATTTTTTAAATATAAGGAAAATTAATTTATAGTTTGTTAGATTAATATATAAAAATATGAAATATTTGAATAAATTTAATGAGTCAAGATATATTCGAAAGATTAAAGATTATACTCCACCTGATGGTTGGGTAAATGTTAAGATTGATCATTATTTATTTCAAAGGATGGAGAAATATGTATATGATATAGATTACTTCGTAAAAGGTGGTAAGTTAAGTAGAAATAAATATAATTTACATAAAAAATTAGATGTTTTGGCTAAAATAGATAGTTATCTTGAAGATACTAAAGTAAGTATTCAAAAAAAAATATCACTAATTTGTATATTACAATATTTAAAAGAATTAAGGGATCATTTTGATCCTTCATCATCAGGATTTCTATTAGAAGGATTTCTTGCAACACTTATACATGGTAAAATAATTAAAGGTAGAGAAGTCGCTGATATTAGTACATCATATGACGAACTTGATGCAGTAGAATTTGATACGAAGGGACATAAAATTGAAAATAAAGTTAAATATCAAATTAAATTATATAAAAAGGATGCTAGTGGTATTATAAATATTAATTTTAATGAGGTTTTAGACTATTATGTTATATGTTTAAAAGACGGTGATAATATTGATGTGCATATTTTGGTTGGAAATGAAATAGAAGATCCAGATCATTATATTGGTAAATTTGCTTCTAGATTAAAAGGCACTGATAATTGGGTTAGAGAAAAAATAACTAGATTAGGAAAAAAGAAATTTTTTTGTGTAAAAATGTCTAAGTTAGATAATAGTAATAAATCTAAACAGGTTTTAAATGTTGGTAAGTTAGATGACTTAATATTAAAATGTGGTGAAAAAATTAAAGATTGTATTGCAAATGTTTATAATTCTTTATCAGACCTATCTTATGATATAGATTCACTTGTAACTGGTAGAACTCCATCAGGCGCACAAATAGATGTCGATACATCAAGAATGAATGCTATAATTAGTTCAAATAAAATAAAAAGGGAGATTGATGATCTTACAAAAGAAATTAAGAAATAGAATCAACATTTATGAAATATCTAACACATTTTAAAATATTTGAATCTAATAAACTTGTTCTTGTAAATGCTTATAAAATAGATCAGGAAATTATTGAAAATTGTGAGGATATTCTAAGAGACTTTAATGAGGAAAATGATTGTAGAGTTTCATTACATATGAGATATATTACAGATATTTCCTTTCTAAATAGGGCTTTACCTATTCCTATAGCAAGAAATTACTGGTACACTAAAGAAGTATCGTATAAGTTGGTTGATAAAAAAGATATCATTGAGTTTCTGCCAACGACCATCGAAATGTCAATTAAGGCAGATAATTTTAAACTTGATTGTATGAGACATATTATGTCATATATGCATTCACTAGGCTATTCCGTTTCTTTTATAGGAGACTATTATTATTTTTATAGAGATTAATATATATAGAATATGAGTTATTTAAAATCATTTAAAATTTTCGAATCAAATAATAATATTAATATTTCGGGAAAGTCAATATCTGATGATATGTTAAGCCAAGAAATGGTTGATACCTGTAATGATATTGTAAGAGATTTTAATGAAGATAATGATACATCTATTACTTTAGACATCATACGTGTGTATACAGATGCTATATTACCAGAAAGGGTTAGGGAAAAATTACTAAAGGCGAAAAATATTATTTACATTAGACCAAATTTACGAACTAATTGGTCAAGAGTAAGACAATCAGACGATAAAATAGAACGAGATAATAATCTTAAAGAAGAGTGTATTAAACATATTACATCTTATTTTACATCACTTGGATATAAACATCTAAACTATAATGGTAGTAGAGTAATATCTACGTTTTTTTATCTTTCAGATGAGTCTGTAGAAGTTAATCCAATAAAGAGATTTGGTAAGTATGTAAAGAGTAAATTATTTGAATCAAAGAACTGCTTTTTGGGTGATTCTAGTGATAAAATTGATACTGAAATTATTCATAATTGTGATGATATTTTACGAGATTTCAATGAAGATAATAATTGTGAATTTGATTTTGTAATAACATATCGTGCGAATTCATCTGCTATAATTAATCATATAAACCCTATGAGTGCTCACGGATATAGAATTGCTGGAAAAGTAATGAGTGTTTTAGGTGATAAAAAAGACATTATTGAAATTTTTATCAGACCTACAGGATATATTTCTTCAACAGATATATGGGACAAACTAAAAGACCAACGAGATGATTGTATGAAACATATTATATCCTACTTTAATTCAATTGGATATAAATATCTATTGAATGGAGCGGCTATTTATTATTTTTATAAAGATTAATATATACTAATATGAGACACTTAGAATACTTTAAATTATTTAATGAGAAAATTATAGACTATGATAGTGAAAATATTAGATTATTTTATGATGAATTGAATCAAATTCTTACTAAGAAGAAATCAATACCATTTAATATTGTTGCTGAAGTTGGTAAAAAGAATGATGTCGAAGTAGTTGATTATGATACTTTCCGTAGCGAATTACCAAATGTTCAAGCAAAGAAAGATGCACCACCAAGATATGTTACTTTTGCATTAGTAAATCCAAATACAAAAAAAGCAAGAATAGTCATGTCTCAAAAAAATATGGATAAGTATCTATTAGACCATTGCTATCACATGTTAAAACATGAGAATATTCATATTGGTCAATTTTCAAGAAGGAAAGATAAATATTCTGAATTTATGGGAAACGTAATGAATAAGAAACAATATTATAGCAATAAGGATGAGATTATGGCATTTTCACAATCTATATCTGATAAGTTAATGGATTATAAACCAAAATCAATTCAAGATGCTTTGAGTATTTTGAATCAAATTGATTTATATGGTGATATCAAAAGATCAGTTGATGCAGATGTTTTAAATCGATATAAAAAGTATATTTATTTATATCTAGAAAAAGAATTTGAAAAAGTAAAATAATAATAATGGGGTTTGTAAACAAGTTTAAATCGTTTATATCAAAAAGGTTAAATAATGATATCATCATTGATAATGAGAGAGAAATTGATCGTGAATTGTAGATACTTGTAATGATATTCTGAGAGATTTTAATGAGGAAAATAATACCTACTTTGGATTAATTTTTCACCCAATGTTAGCAGTAATATCACCAAAAAGAACCTATTTAGGTAATATTGAGAAATATTTACTTAATTTAGTCCTAATAAATCATCTATTTTTTTATTTCTAATAGATTGCAAACATATGAAATATGTGTTGAATTCCTTTTCTGTTATAAAATCATACGACATATTTATAAAATATCCACTATTTGCAGGTTTAGCATCATATATTTTACCTTTTTCATAAACTCTCCGTATATTACTGTCTTTATAATCACGACAGGATAGTAATTGATTGCTAAAAACATCTTGTATTGCTTTAATTTTCATAATCCTAATAAGTTATCTAATTTTTTATCCCTACTAATCGCTTTACATTTATCAAAAATTCCACTCACCCAACTATTAGTTTTTGGCCTCTTTGATACATCACATAGGAATATTGAAATATCACCTATCTCCTCTATAAATATCCATCGCCATCCAAATGCAAAATTGCTTTGTATTTTATGTTGTATATCTTTATTACTCTTATATAATACAAGAACATTATGTATATTATCTGCTAAATATTCAATCTCAAAACTATTATTTTGAATAATACTATTTATATAAATCAGTTAGTATACTTATTTTATAGAACATTTATAAATTATATTTAGAATTTATCCTTTGTTGAAACTAATATATACTTAATGAGATATTTAAAAAAATTTGAAGGTTTCGATAGAATTAAAGATGTTCTTTTAGGAAAAGTAAAAGATTGGTCTAAAATGTCTCATGATGAGCGAGTAGAATATTTAAATGCAAATAGTTCCTTACTTGAAATAGAATATCAAAAAGTAATATCAAGAGGAGCAACTGGTATGTTTGGACGCAATGAGCGAGTTTGGTATTTCTTTTTAATCTTAATGATATATCTTAAAGATAATCATCTTGATATTGTGAATGAAATGAAGTGGAGAATTTTAAATCATGAAAATCCAATATTTCTTTTAAGAGAAATTAGTAATCGAATTGATATGAGTGAACTTCCGGAATTCTATCAAGAACGAATGCAAAAGATAATTGATTTAGGAATTAGTTTAAATCCCTATGTAGATGAAATTCTATTTGAGTCTAAAGAAGAAGAGTTAAAAGATGACTTATATGAGGTAAAGCAAATATTTTTAAGTATTTTTGAAGATTATGATTTTATCATATCAAGGAACGATATTTCTGATGGATATGATGATAATTATATAACTTATGATTATGAGATAGCACCAAATCCACATCATATTGTAAATTTTGATTTAGTATTGCGTATGCATATTGGTAAAAACAGAATTAAGAATTTTGAGAGCCTTATTCCGATTATTAAACATTTTATTAAATTATTATCTGAATATGGATATAATCCACATATTTTAAATACGTATCAAAAAAAGAAAAAATTTGGAACTGAACTTGAAGATTATTTAAAGTATATAACAGTTGAAAAATATAATAAAAGACCATTAACAATATTTTATTCGAAAAGAATTCACTAAATACCAGAAAATAATATAATATGAAACATTTAAAGAAATTCAATGAATCTGATCTTCCTGATAGACATCTAAAACGAGAAACAGCCTTAGAGATTAAAGAAATGACAGAGGATATTTTATTAGATTTGAAAGATATTGATTCTGAATATTTTTATATAGTTCGTTGTAATACATATGCTTCTATTGGCAAGGAATATATTCAAAATGAATTAAATAAACCAATTGAATGGGTAAATATTGTAATAAAAAATAAAAATAAACCAGAAATATCTGAGTATAAACCGGTTATTGATAGATTAATTAATTATTATCAGTTAGAAAATATTAAACCTGCTAAGTACTTTAGTATAAATTTTTCTCGTGGTAAAGATTTGGACCCAGTAACACATACCATAGAGAGATTTTATATACTAGATATGACATTTACATATGAATATATAAAGTATCTACTAAGTAGGCCTACTATCAACTAATTAATAGTTAGTCTTCTTTTTCAAATTCTAATTCACAATAGTAAAAAAATGTTTCTAGCAGATATGGATCTTCACGATACCCTAATTGGCAAATAATCTCTGTCCATCCAATAGAACTCATATAACTATTTAATCTATCTAACACATTCTTTATATCAGATATTTCAAATTGATTATCATTTTGAATAGATATAAATATTCTATTATAATTACCACGTGATGCTCTAAAAATATCTTCTAAAACGACATATCCATATCCTTCACTATCATCTTTTAAATCAAGAAGAATATCTTTACAATTTTGTATTATTTCATCTAAGTCCGATTGGTTTAAATTTTCATTAAATGTTTTTAAATATCTCATCTAAAAGTATATATTATTTTTAATATATAAACTATGAAAAATATTATAAGTTTTAGTGATTTTTTTGAATCTAAAAAACATCCAGGCTTTGAAAAAGTAGCATCTGATATTGCTAAGGAGCAAGGAGTTTCTAAAGAGCAGGCATCCGCAATTTTAGCAGCAAGTACTAGAAAGGCATCTAAATCTGCAAAACGAAAGAATCCAAGGTTAAAAAGGGTTAAATGAAACATTTAAGTAAGTTTAAATTATTTGAAAATAATAGCGATGAGTTGGATGATATTATGGATATACTCCAACGAATTGGGGAAACTGCGCCTATTTTAGTAAAATTAAAAGAAGGTTATGTACTAGGATCTCATCTAATTAAATTTAATAATAAAATTAATCCATCTAAAGAAGAATTAGATAACGTCAATGATCATTTAAAATCTATTGGTTGGGAAATTATATCTACATATAATGATTCAAGATTAGATGAGTTTACTTTTTTTGTAATGGAATCTAAAATGTTAAACGCATATAAAAGCAAAGGTTTAAAAACTATCGAGGATTTTTCTTTTGAAAATGGATATGGTGATATAAAAATAGGAGATGAGGAAATATCTATTAAGAGAGTAGATAGTTGGCATACCAATAATATGTTTGATGTTTCTTGTTCTGATGAGAATATATTATTTAAATTTAATTCAAAACTATTTTGTAATTTATTTATTATAAATAAGCAGATAAAATATTTTGGTATAAAATCGTATTTTGATAAAAGTTTTTAATATATAGAATATGTTACCTTATAAATATTTTATGATATTTGAATCGATATTAAAGGTCGATCCACAATTTTTAGAAATTATCAAGACACTTCAATCCAGTGGTGATGTAATTGCATCTGCCCTATCTAATCTAATTGAAAATGATATTAAGACAAATCTTAATTATATTAGACCTGGAAAAGCAAATGATGAACTTATTTTCATAAATGATACACAAGTAAAGAGGATTATAGATGCTGATCAGAATCCTTTTGATAAGACCGGAAATGTGTCAAAGGTTGGTAGAGCAATAAGGCAGATTTTAGATGCAAATGGTATAAAAATCGTTGATAAGGATATAGAAGACTTTGTTAATAGATATAAGAATGCTTGGGATGATTTATTTGATGAAAATAAAAAGCAAAAAATAAGATTAGTTAAAGGAGAAGAAATAAGATATTGGTATTTAGAAGATAAATATCTACAAGGTGGTGGGAGTTTGAATAATTCTTGTATGCGTTATGATAGTACACAAACATATTTGAATATCTATGTTGAAAATCCAAATAGAGTAAATCTTTTAATATATTTAGATGATGATAAGAAATTAAAGGCAAGAAGTTTAATTTGGTTTTATGAGGAAAATGGTGTACAAAAAGTATATCAAGATAGGATTTATACGGTTAATGATTCTGATCAAATATCTATGCACAATTGGTTTATGGATCGTTATAAGAATAGTTTATCTTATAGAGATGGGGATTATAGAAAAGATATTTCTGTAAAGTTAGATAAGTTTTTATTTAAAGAATATCCTTATATGGATTCATTATACTATTTGGATTTTAAATTGGGAATTATTAAAACACAAAAGGGAAGTAATAAACAACTCTATGCGCTAAGGCGGACAAATGGCTCGTATAATGTTGAGGGCCATTATTGGTCAAGTTATCAAAATGAATGGATACCTGAACGAGATTGTGTATATATTCATGCAAAAAAGGAGAATAGTAATGAGGAAATTGGATATGTACATAGAAATATTTGTGTGCAAGACTGGCAAGGTGATTATATATTGAAGGATAGGGCAGTTGAGTCTAAACTTTATGGTCTTATTGATACTGATAGTGCGATTGAAGTAGGTGAATGGGGCATTGTTCCAAAAGGTTGTCTGATGGATGTTGTTATAGGGATAGATGATTCTGGTAAAATGGTTAGTTCTAAAATGCCTGATAAATTGGTCAATGTTAAATTTTCAAGTACAATATACACAGAAGGCGGTTCATTAATTTATGCTATTAATGAATTATCCTTTAAAACATTAATTGGTAGAAATTATATTAAACCAGAATCAAAGTGGTTATCTAATAATTTAGATCTAAAGATTAGATTATGTGAATTGGTTAAGGTTAGAAATAGTGATTGTATAATAAAGAGAGTAGCAAGATTTTCAGTTAAATACCCTTATACTTACTATATTGGCGATAATGCGGTTGGGTTTAACTTACATAATTCATCATCTTCTACAATTATTTTAGATCTGAATTTGATGACTTTGGATCATTTTTATACCACTCAGTTGTATGTTGATAAGTATAATTTGGAAAAAATTTCTGATGAAGTTTTTTATTTTAATTTCGCTGAGTTTTATTATAATTTATATTCTAATGATGTAATAACAAATGAAATACTTGATTCATTTGATGGAGAGGAAAAAGAAAATCTTAAAAAGGCAGATGCTTTTCTAAGTAGACATACATTAGGTTATACGGCGAGAAAAGAGACAGTAGTTTATACTAGAACATATAATCGAGAAGTTACTTTAGAAAAACTAAATGAACATATTTCAAAAAATTATTTAACAAAATTTCGTAAGCGACTAATAGATGCAATTAATTTCGATGATAATACTATTTTAGATAGGGCAAGTAGAGA
>JACCDN010148252.1_pt1 | contig 28044 bp, 17 predicted proteins | sample 7441691 | NCBI WGS metagenome assembly JACCDN01 (sample SAMN15323439, study PRJNA562643) | freshwater metagenome | isolation source: river surface water | place: USA:Blue River Watershed | collected 2017-08-16 | reverse complement strand
TCTCTTTAAAGTCCCGCCCTTTGTCACGCTTTTATAACAACTTTCTAAAGCTGATTTCGACTTGAGCGTCGACTTCGGGAACTTCGCTGCGTTCGCGCCGCTTTTGCTTTGTATGCCTAGAACAGTCCTGGTTCAGTTTGACCAGCTGCACCGCGAGCACGGTGCGCTGCGCGAAGCGGTGGCTGGGCGCGAGCGCATCCTGCTGGTTGAAAGCGAGCGGATGACCACCGGGCGATGCTGGCACATCCAGCGGCTCTGGTTCATGATCTCGGCGGCCAGGCACTTTGCCGCTGCGCTCGAGGCCGAGGGGTTCGAGGTTGATTACCGCAAGGCCGCGACCACTGTCGATGGGATTAGCGCGCACCGGGCCGAATTCGGCGAGCGCGAGATTGTCACCGCCGAGCCCTCGAGTCGCCGCCTGAGGGCGAGTCTCGAAGCTGCCGGGGTGAACTTCGTGCCGAACGACTTCTTCCTAACCAGTCGGGATGAGTTTCAGGCCTGGGCCGCCAGCCAAGAGACCCTGGTCATGGAGAACTTCTATCGCCGGCAGCGCGTGCGACTCGGGATTCTCGTGGCCGATGGCAAACCGACCGGCGGGGCGTGGAACTTTGATGCCGACAATCGACTGCCGCCGCCGAAGGGTCACGTTTACCCGCGGCCGTTGAGTTTTGAGCTCGACGAGATTGACCGGCAGGTGCTGGCCGAGATCGAGGGGCGGCGCAAGGTGCATCCCGAAGATTATTGGGGATATGGGCCTAGCGGGGTCTGGGGAACCACCAGGGCCGCGGCACTGGCGCAGCTCGACGACTTTCTGAGCAACCGGTTTGAGAACTTTGGCCCGTATGAGGATGCGATGCCGCGCGATAGCTGGAGCGTCTACCACTCGCTGCTCAGCCCATACTTGAACGTGGGTCTGCTGCACGCATCCGAGGTGATCGAGGCCGTGCGCGTGCGGTTTCAACAGGGTGGCGTCTCGCTGGCCAGCTGCGAAGGGTTCGTGCGTCAGGTAATTGGCTGGCGCGAATACATCAACGGCATCTACTGGTTCTTCAACGAGAACTACCGCGAGAGCAACGGGCTAGCGGCCAACCGAAAACTGCTACCTCTCTACTGGAACCCGCAGTCGACCGAGATGAACTGCGCCCGCTCGGTCGTTGAGGATCTGCGCGAGCGTTCGTGGGTGCATCACATCCCTCGCCTGATGGTGCTCAGCAACCTCGCGCTGCTGACCGCGGTCAACCCGCAGGAATACCTCGACTGGATGCGTCAGACATTCATCGACGCCTCTGAGTGGGTGATGGTGCCGAACGTAATCGGCATGGGCGTGCACGCCGACAACGGGCAGATGATGACCAAGCCGTATGCGGGCGGTGGTGCGTATGTGAACCGAATGAGCAACTACTGTGGCGGGTGTCGCTTTGACCCAAAGAAGCGAACCGGTGAGGATGCGTGCCCGCTAACCACCCTGTACTGGGATTTCCTGGATCGCAACCGGGAAGGCTTTGCGCGCAACCACCGCATCGCGCAGCAGGTCAAGGGCCTGGATCGGTTGAGCGATTTGCCCGAGGTGCGGGTACGTGCACGCGAGGTGCTAGCAAAGCTCGAGGCCGGCGAACTTTAGGTCGGGTGCGGGGTCGTCGCCAGCGCTCGCGGGCTATTTGAGTCGCGCCAGGAACCTGAGCGAGCCGAGAGCAATCAGAACGCCAAAACCGCCGGCCACCCAGAACGGGGTGCGAAGGTCGAATGTCGCGAGCCATCCGCCGACCAGCGAGCCGATTGGCATCATCCCCCACACCAAGGTGCGTCGGGTGCCGTGAACGCGACCAAACAGCTCGTTCGGAATCAGTTCGTGATAGGTCGACATCAGCAGCACGTTCCAGATTGAAATCAGGTAGCTGTTGATCATGCCGAGCGCCAGGAACACGAAGATGTCTGGCGCGAAACCGGTCAAGAAGGTGCAGGTAATCGAGCCGATAATCGAGGCTGCCAGCACTGGGCTGCGGCCGAACCTCGCGCTCCAGTAAGGTGCTTGCATTCCGCCGAAGACTCCGGTGACTCCTTGCACGGTGAGCAGAACACCGAACAGTGCCTCGGGAACGTTGTGCACGTCGAGCAGGTACAGCACCATCGTCGAGGTGGCGGCAGCGAAGGCGAATCCCACGGCGGTGGTGATGAGAACCAGACGCAGAATCACCTTGTGGCCGAGCAAAAACTTGATGCCGATCTTGATGTCTTCGACGAAAGAGGTCTTGGTCTTGTCTGGGTCGGCAGCTGGGCGAGCGTAGGCCTGCTTGACGGCAACCGGCACGAGGATAATGAGCAAGGCCGAAACGGCGTAAGCGGCGATGTTGACGAAGAACGGAACCCAAATCGCAAAGGCGTAGAGCGCACCACCTAGCGGAGCACCGATGAAGCTCTGCAGCACGGTGTGGGCTACCGAGACTCTGGCGTTGCCACGCTCGATGTGGTTTTTGCTCAGCACCTGCGGCATCAGCGACTGCATCGCGGTGTCGCTGAAGACCTCGGTCGTGCCAATCAGGAAAGCGGCGACATACAGCCACCAGATTGTCATCGTGCCCTGACCGACCTCCCAGGCCAGCAATGCTGCAGTGGTAAGTCGAATGACAGCGGCGACGGCCAAAACCATGCGGCGGTCGAGTCGGTCGATGAGCCCACCGATTGGAATACCGAACATCAGCCAAGGGAGCATCACGGTCGCGGCCAGGCCCGAGATCAGAATCGGGTCTTTGGTTAGGGTTGCCGCCAGCAGCGGCGCTGCGGTTGCGAGGATGCCGTCTGCGATGTGGCTGGATAGCGTTGAACCCCAGAGTCGGTTGAATGGTGCACCGAGTTTGTCAAACGTGGGTTTCTTAAACTTTGGCAATTTGATCCTTCTGCAACCGTGCCAGTCTAAGCCTGTCTCGACGGGGAACATTCACCTGCAAAAAGTGATTTCATGAACTATGACGCAAGAGATCATCGCAGGGCTACCGGTGCTAGAAACCGCATCCGGTCAGCCGGTTCGCTGCCTGGTCACCGGAGCTACCGGATACATTGGCGGCCGCCTGATTCCCGAACTGCTGGAGCACGGCTATCGGGTGCGCGTGCTTGCTCGCGATGCCAAACGTCTTTCGCAAATGCCCTGGTTCGACCAGATTGAGGTGGTCGAGGGTGATGCGGGCAATTTTGATGCCCTAAATGAAGCGCTATTTGAGGTGGATGTCGCCTACTACCTAATCCACTCGCTAATGCTCAAGGCCAACTTCGAGGAGTCCGAGCAGGCCCTAGCTCGACAGTTTGCCGAGGTTGCCGCCGAACAGGATGTGCGCCGAATCGTCTACCTCGGCGGAATCATCAACGATCCCGACGAGCTCTCGCCGCACATGTCGGCCCGCACGCGAACCGGCGAGATTCTGCGCAAGTCTGGAGTGCCGACCATCGAGTTGCGCGCCGGAGTCGTGATTGGTTCGGGATCCGCATCCTTCGAAATGCTGCGCTACCTGACCGAGCGCCTGCCCATGATGACCACCCCGCGCTGGGTGAAGAACCGCATCCAACCAATCGCGGTGCGCGATGTGCTGCGCTACCTGGTGGGTGCCGCGGCAGTTCCGGCTGAGGTGTCGGGCGCATTCGACATCGGTGGGCCGGATGTGTTCAGCTACGCCGAGATGATGCAGCGCTACGCCAAGGCAGCTGGGCTAAGGCCGCGAATCATTATTCCGGTGCCGGTGTTGACCCCTCGCCTTTCGAGCGGATGGGTTGGGTTGGTGACTCCTGTGCCTTACACGCTCGCGCGACGCCTGGTCGAGAGCCTCAAGCACGAGGTGGTCGCGGGCAAGTCGAACATCAACGAACTAATTCCACCGGCTGCTGGTGGACTGACCGGATTCGATCAGGCCGTTCGTCTAGCGCTCGTGAAAATCAAGTCGGCTCGAGTCGAGACTCGTTGGACCAACGCATCCGTGCCCGGCACCCCGAGCGAGCCGCTGCCGACCGACCCCGACTGGGCTGGCGGTTCGCTGTATAAAGATGTGCGCAAGCTGACCGGCAAGCGCGATCCCGCGGCGGTTTGGGCGCGCATCGAATCGATCGGTGGCGACAATGGTTACTCGACCGCGAGCTGGGCCTGGGAACTTCGCGGTCTGATGGATCGACTGGTCGGAGGTGTTGGTTTGCGCCGCGGTCGACGTGACCCAAACCACCTGATGATCGGTGACGCGGTTGACTTCTGGCGAGTCGAAGAACTGGTTCCTGGCCAACTGCTTCGACTGCGCGCCGAGATGAAACTGCCTGGTCTGGCCTGGCTCGAATTCAAACTCGAACAGGATGCCTCAAGCGGCGAACTCACCCTGACGCAAACCGCAACCTATGCGCCTAAAGGTCTTGCGGGTCACCTGTACTGGTGGTCGGTGTTTCCGATGCACGGACTCGTTTTTCCATCGATGGCGAAGAACGCGTTCGGCAAGGAATAGTCGCTAGTTTCTAGGTGCGAGATCCTCGAGCCCGACATCTGGCAGGGCCAACCAGCCCTCGATTTCGGCGAGTGCTAGCTGGTCGGCACTCGGTTTGTTGAAGTGGCCGAGCTGGGCCGCGCGGGCGGCAAGAGCCGCAAAAATCGCATCCAATGCATCGCAGGATTCGACCGCCAACGCACGCTGCTCGTCTGCAATCCGAAGCCAGGGTGCTCGTTCTGCCAAGTCGGCCAGCAAGTGGGCGCGAATCTGGGGCGAGGTGCGATAGCCCTCGGCGGCAAAGCCCCAGCGTCTGATGGTCGCGCCCGGATACACCTCGACGACCAACCCGCGTCCGGCGCGATCCGCATCCATGCCGGCTTTGGCAAGTTGCGAAAGGATGCCCGCCGCGCGAATGGCGGTTAGCCCGAGACGGTCGGTTGAGACGCTGAGCGGCCAACGACCGGTGAGTTGGTAGAGGTTGCGATCGGTCTCGCGATAGGCAAGGGTGCGGCGAAAATCGATGTCACCGACGAACGCCTCCTGGCTGTGGTTGTTCTTCGCGTGACCCGCCGAAGCTACTTGAGCAGCCAAGAATTCCGCGAACGGCTTCGGCCAACCGAGCGCGCAGTCGATGCCGAGCTTCTCGAGGCCCGAAGCGGCAGCCACAATTTCGGAATCGCGAACATCCAGTCGCAACTCGATCAACTCGGCAGAATCATCGCGCCAATCAATCACGGCGAGCGCTGTGTTTTTCGGCTCGGCAGCTAGATCGAGTCCTGCAATCAACATCTCTAAACACTAACCCCGCTCGCTAGGCTTAACTCATGGGAATTCACAGGCGAGTTCAAAAGCTACGCGCAATCTTGGTGATCGGTTCAATCGTGTTCGGTGTCAGCGCGCTCTGGCTGATCGCAATGCCGGGCTGGTTCAACGAACTGCTCGGGTTGCAGACGAACTCATCCCTCGAATGGGCGATGCGAATGATCGGCATCACCCTCGTCGCACTCGCCGGCAACATGTATTCGGTTTCGACCCGCGGCGGTCAAGAATCGGTGCTGTTCTCGGGTTGGCTAATGCTGTTCTGCGCCTTCGGCCTGGGTGTGCTAACCCTGATGCTGCCGGTAACGCTGACCTGGTTCGCGATCCTTTACGCGGTGGTCGGCTTCACGTTCTCGGCCGGCTACCTCTGGGCAATCCTCAGCAAATAACTACTTCTGCAGCACCGAGTACTCGACCAAACCGGTTCGAGCGTTCGACGACCTAGGGTCGGTTGCCTCGACCGCCAAACTGATGGATGCGCCTGGCAGCGCCTGCCTGATTGCGGCAGCGATCGCTCGTGCTCGAGCCAATGCAAGCGCTCGGTCACCGGCGGTCATGCGCAGGGTCGAGACGGTTCCGGTCACCGTGATCGCGCGTGACGCATCCGCCGAAGTGATGGCTGCCTGCAAGCGTGCAACCTGCGAACCCGCGAGCCTGCTCGAACCCGCGGCAAAAATCACGCGAATCTGCTGACTTGACCAGGTTGGCTGAGAGGTTTGGGCGGCGGCGATGATTCTGAAGGCACCGTCGGTTCGAAGCGAACGCTCGCTGTTGCCGAGAGTAATCGAGCCAGAGCCAATCGGAGCACCGGTGATCTCAATTTCCACCAGGGATGCGGTCTTCGACAGCACTCGAACGCTGCCAACTGACGACGTGACCGAAGTTGTCAGATCCATGTTCAATCCAAAGATTGAAACTTTGACTGGCGAACCGAGAACCGCGGTGCCCGGAACGATTCGGGTCGCCTGCGGATACGGCAAGGCGGTCGAAGGTGCTTGATAAATCACGTTAGGCGAGAGAGCCGACGACAGCCACTGAGCGTAGAGCGTTACGTTAGCGGTGAATGGGAATGATGCCGCGTCAGCGTATGAGGTTCCAGTTCCGTTGGCTGCGGTGTTCCAACCAGTAAAGGTGAAGCCGTTTCTGGTGAATGCGTTCGTGGTCAACGCTGCAGCCGAGGCTGAAGATTGGTTGTTCATCGAACCTGTTCCACCGTTTGCGTTGAACGTTACGGCGAAGGTTGGCACCGACCACTGGGCATAGAGGGTCAGCGCCGCGGTAGCCGATGGTGAGTATGACGAAGGCAAAGCGGTTCCGCCGCTAGGGGCCAAGAACCAGCCGTCGAATGCGAAGCCCGCTTTGGTTGGCGCAGCTGGCAGGGTTACTGAACCACCGACCGGGAAGGTCGATGCTGCGACCGCTGAGCCACCTTGGGTGTCAAAGGTCAGCGGGAATGCTTGGGCTGCGACTCCACCGTTTACCGTGAACGTTTGCAGGTTGTAGCTTGCCGAGCCAAGGATGTTTACTCCGGTGGCGGTAAAGGATCCCGAGCCGCCCTGGGTAACCGCGGTGGTCGCGTTCAAGACGATAGGCGAGCCAATGGCTGTAAGCGCCGCGTTCACCGCGATGGTTGCTGCGGTGACCGAGATTGGTCCACCAACAGTTACAGGCTGACCGAAGGTCACGTTAGCTGTGTTTCCGGCTGCGCCGATGACAAGACTGTCGGTGTTAGCTGCGCTAATTGAGCCAAGAGTCACCGGTGCAGTGAATGAGCTGCCGGTGTTAGGCACGATGCTTGCGGTCGATACATCGAGCGCGAGTGCACCGCCCTGGGTGATTTCATCAGCCTGCACAGAGAAGTTGCCGCCTGTGGTAACCGTGATTGCCGCACCGAGGTTGATGCCGGTGTAGCCCGATGCTGCACCGTTGGTCGAGTCTCGAAGTGTGATGTTTCCGGTCGTCGAGGTGATGTTTGAGGCTCCACCGATCGACATTCCTCGAGCGTTGGTCGCACCACCCGTGCTTCCGACACCCTGGATAACAATGTTGCCGTTGACGGTGCTCACGTTCATCGCGCCGGTAGCAATACCCCAAGCGTTGTTGTGGCCAATCAGGCTTCCGTCACCGAAAATCGTGATGTTGCCCGAACCCACAGTTTGAAATGCGGTGGTCACACCTTGGGTGCTGCCGATATTGATGGCACGCACCGACAGAACAGATCCGAGGTTCGGGCTGCCACCGCGAATGCTGATGTCTCCGCCACCAGCATTGAAGTTGAAGTTGTACAGGCCAACACCAGCCAGAGGAGGCGTACCACCTGGGCAGGTAACCGCAGCGGCGTCGTTATTCTGGGCCGCGGTTACGGTGGTTAGCGGATTTGCGCCACCGCCCACGATGATGTCTCCTCCGTTGGTGAGGATGTTGCCCTGGGTGCAGGTCGCATCCCAACCAAAGCGAACGTGACCCGTGTTGTTGGCGTCGCTGTCTGAGTTGAAGATGAAGTCGCCACCCTGTGACTGCAAGGTGAGGCCGCCACCGACAATGATGTTTCCGGTCGATTTGAGGGTTAGGTTGTTTGCGGTTGTGTTGGTTATGCCAGCGCTCACCTGAATTCGTGCACCGTTAACAACCAGCGGCGCCAGTGCGAGCTTGGCTGCGATGTCGGATGCGTTGATCGTCACGTTCACGCTCGGCGTGATTTCACCGTTCGTGTAGGTCCAGCCTGTACCCTCGGCCGCGCCACCGCTCGCAACGATGTTGATCGTCGAGGTCGTCGCCAAAGCCGGTGCGGCAAAAAGACTTGAGGTTACGGCCAGCAGTAGTGCGCCGAAAACACTAAGTTTGCGGTTGGGTGCAGAGGTCTTGAACAACACAGAAATCCCTTCTGAATCTCAAGGAACAAGCCTAACGGCTGGCGCGCAGCAGGCGATCGGCGACGGCTGCCGAGAGTTCATCACCCGTGGGCACAACCGCCACGACTCGAGTCAGGCCGAGCTCGTCAGCCTTGCGGAGAGCACCGTAAAGCTGCGCCGCATACTGCTCTGAGTTGGCTGGCTCGGCCAAGCGAATCACTCCAGCGGGGGTGGCAACCTCGGCGAGCGCAATCAGGCCATCGCCCGCATGGGCATCCTGATTCAGCACCACTCTGGCATTCGGCGCGTAGTGCGATTCGAGCGAACCGCTGACTCGAATCTGCTCGCCCGAGTCACTCAGGCGCAGACCGGTCGAAGCCTCAATCATGGATGCGGTAATCGCTCCGAGCCGAAGGATGCGCGGCTGAGCTGAGGTGCAGTCGACGATGGTCGACTCAATGCCGACGGTTGACGAGCCGCCTTCGAGAATCGAATCCTCAGGGGCTAGGTAGTCGGCTAGTTCTTGGCGAACGGCCTCGGCGGTGGTCGGCGAGACCTTACCGAATCGATTCGCGCTCGGGGCCGCTACGCCCAGACCGCCGATGGCCTCGAACGCCGCCAACAACTGCTGCGCGACCGGGTGGCTCGGCACCCTGACGCCCACGGTGTCTTGCCCGCCAGTTACAAAGTCTTTGGCTATGTTTGAGCGGCGCAGAATCAGAGTCATCGGGCCCGGCCAAAAATCAGCGGCGAGCTTTCGGGCGTAGGCGGGCACTTCGGCAGCCCAAGTGTCGAGCGACGCGGCCGAACTTACGTGCACGATGAGTGGGTGATCGGCTGGGCGACCCTTTACCGAGTAGATGCGAGCGACGGCAGCCGGATTCGTGGCATCGGCACCCAAACCGTAGACCGTCTCGGTAGGCATGGCGACCAGGTGCCCTGCCTTCAGGGCACGTGCCGCGCTCTTTAGCTGATTCGGTTCCAAGGTCTGTCTCTGTTCGTCGGCCCGCTTAGGGGTTGCAGTAGTTGCATCTCGCCGCATCAATTGTTTCAACTCCGAGCGAAATCGTCTCGGTGTGTTCGCAAACCACGCAACCGAGGCGTTCTGAGTGTGCCGCCGAGTCGACGATCTCAAAGCAATCGGCGCAGGGCAGGCCGTATTCGAAACCGATTCTTCCCCAGCCGATTTCTTTGCACTGCGGGCAACGGGATGCGATTCTCGCCACCAGCCGTTGCGCGCACTGCTCGATGTTGCGCTGCCGAGACGGTGAGTGCATGGCACGCAAATCGCTCTCAACCTTGATCTCGGTTGCGCCTTGCTCGAGCAATTTGGCGAGAAGCCCCTCGATTTCTGCGGAGTCGGTGATGCCCTTGCGCACATCGACTTGGTTGCCAAACTGCCAAGTAACAATCGCAGCGTGATTCGGCAAATCGAACCGTTCGCCAATTCCGGCAATTTGCTCGTGCCCCGAGACGCTCTCTGCCTTCGCAAAAATCTCAGTCGAGACAAAGCTCTCGACCACCGCAAAGCCTCGACTGAGGCAGACCAGTGCCAACACTTCGTGATCGGCATTCACCCACGGAAACTGCGGATGCGGGCCAATCGAACCCTCGCTCGCGAGGCCAAAATCGCATCCGACAGCCTCGGCACCGGCTCGAGCCTTGGCGATTGCCGCATCCCTAGGGCTCAAGGTTCTGGGAATCTCGCCGCTGAAGGTGCCGAACCGGTCGGTGTCGATCTCGGCCAGCAGCAGTTCGAACTCGCGCAGCTGCTCGAACCAAGGCGCAATCTGCGCGAGTTTGCCGTGCTTGGTGGCGAGGGCGATCTTGGTTGGCATGGTGCCTCAAGTCTAAAATCGCCAGCTCGTGCTGCCCACGAAAGTTAGTCAGTCAAAGTGATTGTGATTCGCCTGAACTTGTCAGCCTCGATCACACCCTGCTTAGCCGATGTGCTGCGAACGATGAGAGACTTGCCCAACCCCGACTTGACGAAGTTGCAGGCGTTCACTGAACGCTGTCTCGACAGAGCACGGTCAGTTGGCAAGACGGTCGGACCCTCGGTGTATCCGATGCAGAATAGGTTCCGGTAATCGCGGTGTGCACGAAGGAACACGTTGATCTGCGCCCTGATTGCCGAGGTCAATACAGGTGAACCATCGGCGAACCCGCTGATTGTGATAGTCACTGGGCCGCGCTTCTTGGCAACCACAACCGTGAACGGAGTAGTCGCTTCAAAAGAAGCTCGGGTGAATCGCTGCAAAACGGTAGTAGTGCCCAGGTAGCCGAATGCGGCAACGAAGCTAACTGTGCCATTCGGATTTTGGGTCCAGGTGCCAACTCGAGGAAGGGTCACCTGGTTTTTGCAAACACCGTCGGTCGGATCAATGAGGCAAACCGATGACCCTGGAGTCACTGGGTTTACTGGTGCAAGGGTCACCGGAGTTGTCCCCTTGGTGGCACCGTTTTGAGCACCGGGTACATCGGTCACGACGATAACAACGGGTGCTTCCTTCGATTCGCCGACTTCATTTGTGACTCGAAGTTGGACTCGAGCTTCTCCGATAAATCCTCGCTCAGGAGTGAAGTTGACTGAACCGTCAGAGTTCAGAACAAACTTGCCCTTCCCTGGAAGAGTCACTTCGTTCTTGCAGACGTTATCTGCTGGGTCAACCAGGCAGATAGTCGCCTTGCCCATGTCAGGAGTGAGGTTGATGCCTGGATTGACCGTAATGCTGCGGTTGATCAGTGTGGTTGCGCCCGCGGGGTTGATAGCAGGAAGCGCCCGCAAGACATCTACGGTGGCAGTCGTGGATGCCGAACGAGCGTATCCATCTGTTACTCGATACTCAATCACTGCCCTGCCGAAGAAGCCCTGCACAGCCTGGAAAGTGGTCTTGCCGTCGCTGCCCAAGGTGAAAGTGCCTTTGCCGGCTACCACCACGACCAGCTTGCAGCCGCTGTCGACAGGGTCAATTAGGCATGCGCCACCGGCAATTCCCTTGTTTTCGGGCGCCGGAAGGGTGACGGGGTTAGTCGCTAGGGTTCGACCCGAAACTGGGCTCAGTTCAGGTGCAGCGGGGAGTACAACCGGTTGGCTCGGAGCCGGGGTCGAAATCGTGAAGCTGCGAGTTACGTCAGTCGCTGCCGAAAAACTGCCGTTACCAGCCTGACTCGCATTCGTCGAACAGGTACCCGCAGCAACAAACGTGATCACAAAACCAGACACAGTGCAAACCGAAGTCGTCGTCGAAGCCAACGAAACAGTCAAACCCGACGAAGCAGTCGGAGCAACAGTCAAGGTACCAGTCGACAACATCTGGTTAGCCGGCTGAGCATAGGTGATGGTCTGAGCCGTCAAAGTGCTGATCGTGAAACTGCGAGTTACGTCAGTCGCAGCTGAATATGTTGAGTCACCGGCCTGGCTCGCAGTAGTAGAACAGGTACCGGTCGTGACAAACGTGATCACAAAACCAGACACAGTACAAACCGAAGTCGTCGTCGAAGCCAACGAAACAGTCAAACCCGACGACGTAGTCGGAGCAACAGTCAAGGTACCAGTCGACAACATCTGGTTAGCCGGCTGAGCATAGGTGATGGTCTGAGCCGTCAAAGGGGCAACACCCGCCGCAACCGTAATTGTCTGCGTGTATGCAGCAGTTGAGTCAAGGAGTCCGTCACCTACCTTGAAGGTGAACGAGTCCGACGTGGTGTTCGCGTTGGCTGTGTATCGAAGCTTTCCAGCGTCGATGTCGGTCAACGTAACCACCTGACCACCGGTAACTGCAATCCAAGAGGTTCCGTTGTTGTACTGCAAAACCCCACCGCTAGGCAAAGTGACGATGCGCACCGAAACCCAGGGGTTTAGATCTGGATCCGCGTAAGTTCCGAAATCTGAACTTGTGAGCAACTCTGGAACCGAAGCCGTTGCTGACTTGGTGTCATTTGTTGAAGTGGGAGGTGAGTTAAAGCTGTTCGAGACCGAAGTCGTATTGACTGTGGTTGAGCCCTCGGTCCAAGGAAGGCCCACACTGAAGTCAAGCGCGTAGTAACTTGTGCCGCCGGTTCCTGTCGCATCGGTTCCGATTTTGATGCTGATGCTACTCAAATTGTCGTACTTTACCTGCACTCGTCCCTTGGTGTAGGAACCAGTTGAGTTTCCGTAATTCGTTCCAGCGCTGGCAGTGCTTATGAACTGGAGTAGGTTGCCGACGGAGGACACCGCGAGTGTCGTGTTGTTTGAAAGCGTGTATGCCTGCACGCCTGTGAACTGGGTGTATTGCTGGCTGTCACCGGGCGAAGATCTGTCTAGGTCGTACGAATTGATGTAGACATTTTGCAGAATCACAGGGGTACCGGTACTTCCTCCTGTGTAAGTTCCTCCAACAAAGAATGAGAACTTGTATACAACCGAGCCAGCCCCGCTGGTTGAAATGTTGGTCTGCAGATACTCGTTAGCACCTGACACGGCACTGGTTCCGTCATAGGTTGTGATTGAAGCACCTGTTGTCGAAACCGTCTCCACTGCAGCGTCGATGACCGTGGAGTTGATCGTAGCAACGCCTCGATAAGCAACGATGTCACCTACAGCAGTGCCTCGCCCTGAGCCGGTGGTGCCCGCGATGACGTTCACGGTTTGGTTCGTCTCATCGAAGTTTAGGCTGACACCATTTGCGTTTAGCACGATGGCGGCATTGGCAGGTGCCGCCGAGATACTAATGCCTGCAAGCACCAGCGCAGAGGTGGCGACGATTGACAATAGAGACTTGGTGAATTTCAGCACGGGATTCCAACAATCTGCGGCCCAGGTTCAATCGGTACCACCCGTGCATATTATTCGCTTGAACGAACAAAACTTCGCTAAACATAGTGTTAGCCCTAGGTTTGCGAGTTTGCCTTACTCCTAGGTACTGCCTCGCAGCGCATTCACATCGAGCCTCAGGGTTAGCGCCAAGGGGTACGGTGAGCGCCCAAACGACGACCAGCAGATACCAGAGCAGCTCTTGGCTGATGTTGAAGCCCTGGGTCAAGCCGAGATAAATCGTGAAGGCCAACACAATCGCGAGCGCTGGCACGCCGGTCAAAAACGCCTTTGCGAAAGCGCCTTTCCAGTCGCCGGCGTTGCGCCTCACCTGCGAACTCTTCAGCTCAAGCGAAACTCTGCCAGTGTGCCGAAGTGCGTGCCAGAGACAGAAAAAGAAGGCGAAGGCCACCAGCGGCGGTGCAATCAACGCCAGCGCCAAAAGCAGCGCCAAATCAACTGCCTCCTCGATGCGCTTCGCGAGCAGCAGCCAGGAAATCGTCACCTAGAATCCCGAGGTAATCACGGGAACTCGAATCGCCTATGCGCCGATCGAAGATCAGTCCTCGGCTTTGCGCTTGTTACGCTGGCAATGTTCATCTGGGAGAAACTCGAGCCTAAAAAGAACAAGCAGTCCTAGAAATCGACTGGCGTCTTCTCAAAACTCCTTTTCAGCAATTGCCCGACTGTCTAGATGATGCCGGCCAACCGCAGCGTGACTAGAAGCATCAAGACTCCACCGATGCGATAGACCCAAACGTGCCGTTGAGCGGGCTTCAGGTCAGCCTCATCGACTCCATGTCGTCCAAACATGCCAAGCAGGCTCAGGATCAAAAGTGGCAGAGGAAGAATCGCAAAAGACCAAGGTGCTAGAGCGGGAATCGTGCCGATTAGGGCTCCAGTGAGTGCGGTGGTCGCGGTAGCAATAATGAGACTAAATGCCAACCCAGGGACTCCAGATGGCAACAACCGCCAGAGCATCGGATTGTTCGGGAATCGATCTTGGAACCAACCAATAACCGTCGGCAGTAAGAACAAGGCCGAACCGACCCAGAGTTGCCAGCCGTCTCCGATAAGAGCCCCGCCGATCAGCACCCAGATTGCAAATCGGAACGCCAGGGAGATGCCCTTCTGAAGCATTGGTGGCTCTGGCAAAAAGTCTGGGTTAATTCGGTTCAAGCGTGCCGGATAGTAACGTGCCGCAAACTCCTCAATCCCCACACGAAGAAGTGCAGCGATGGCAACCGCCAGCGAGATGTCTCGGACGTGATTAGCAGCAGAGAGCGTCAACCCTGCCAGCGCAGGTAAAGAACTGACCATAGCAAACGCGGACCAGCCTGCCATAAACGGTGCCACGGCGAAGTCAGTTAGCCGTTCCCACCAGGACTTGGCGTCATTTGCGGGGTGCTTTCGCAGTGTTCGGAAAGCAGTGGTGAGCATTGCCGGGCCAATGGCGAGCACCATGACACCCAACATCAAGCGCACATCTGATAGTCCAACAGAGTTACCCGAAGCAACAGCGAAAAACACACTCGTTGCGATAAACACGGTTGCCCCAGCAAAGCCCGCGGCAGCGTCAAAAACACCCAAGACCGCGATTGCAAGAAGAAGCTGCCAACTTGGTGTCAGTACTTGCCCGGAGTTACCGATCGCACCATAGAATCCCAAAATCGAGGCCGCGATGATGCCAAGTGCAACTGGGCTGCCGATCACAGCTCTCAAGTAAGAACCATCGTTGACCACTTTTGCCATGAGAGGGCTGATTCGGGCAAGCCTCAGGCTCAGATCATGCGTGAGCCTATCGAGTGCCGCTATACCCGGTATCAAGAACCAGCTAAGTCGATCACCCCAAGAAGTTTTATCTATCTCAAAGTCATCCTGGACCACGTCAAGGCCCGCGATTTCCTCACTTGAGCCACCCGAAGAGCTGGAACTAGAGTTACCCGAACCGGATGCGTTAGAGGCAGATGATCCGGCGGCGGCGCCAGCTGCTGCACCGGCGGCGGCGCCAGCTGCAGCAGCGGCAGCGGCAGCGGCAGCGGCAGCGGCAACACTGGCAGCGAGTACCACAGCCGTTGCCGTCGTCTCGGTCACAGTGGCTATTGACTCCGGAGTTCCCAAAGGATCAAACGCCGTTGGAGGATCTGAGTCGTCTCCGGTTGCACCAATAGCAGGATTTGCGACCGGCTCTCCAGGATTAATGTCGGGAATCGAGATGCCGGGTTCGAATAGTTCAGCTGCCGCCGCAGCGGGACCGACGAGGGCCGGTTCTCTAGGTGATTTAGGGGTTGCTGATGGTGCGCTCGAGCTCTCTGGATATGCCGACGGTGTTGGTGATGCGCTAGGCGTCGCGCTCGGCCTAATACTTGCTGAACTGCTAGCTGTTGGCCTTGGCGTTGACGAGCTGGTTGGCTTTGGTGTGACAGTTGGTTTGACGCTGGCTGTCGGTTTAGGTGTGGCCGTGACCGACGGCGAAGCCGATACTGATGGAGACGGCGTTGCAGAAGGTGTCGAGACCACTGGGTTAACAGCAGGCGCCGGTTCGATGACCTTAGGTTCACTTCCAACGACTTCAACGGCCACTTCTAGCGTTTGGACGCCAACCGGCAGATCAGAATCTGCGAGCGATGCAGTCCTAAAACTCAAGTAATCGAAGATTGAGGGACTCGGTGTTGGACCATTGTGCAATTCTGAGACCGAAGCCTGTCGAATCGAAGCTTCACGGAAGACCGCACCCTTTTGAACGACGATAAGGCGAACGAAATAGGTGCCACGTTTGGCAAAGGTCATTGGCTCGGCAACAGCCAATCCAGATGGATCGAAATCGCGGCGACCCAAGAAGATCCAACCGTTGTTGCTCTGTCCAACCACATTCGACTTAAAGAAGGCAGCGACCTCGTGGGTGGAAGCCAGGCTTTGGTCAACCTTGATGGCGAGACTAACTTGATCCCCAGCCGAAATTTGCTCGAGCTTTTTGGCGTCGATACGAGAAGTGGCCTGCGAGAAGTCACCCTCAATCTTCGCTATCGGGGCCGTGTTTACTGCGTTTAAGACATTGTTGTTCTTGAGCGCTTCTTTGGCCGCGGAGGTGAGGGCTCCGAATACGGTATCGGGAGCCACCTTAGAAAACTGGCTTCTCGGGGATCCGGCAATGAGGCTTCTGGTAACTACACCCTGACCAGTTGGAGCAGGAATCTCAACGGCGATTGAGGCCGAATTGAGTCGCAGTGCTGTTGTGGCAACTGGTGGGCTTTGCAAGTCGTTAATCGAAAAAGACTGTGCCTTGGACAGCGAGCTGGTTCCATATTGACCCGGCAGGACCGACGACTGTGCGTTGATAGTGCAGGTCTTGTTATCCCCAGAGGCAACGACACTTGTAATCGCTGATACTCCAGAAAACTCGAAGTCAACGCCATTCAACAATGAAAGCGACGAGCAGTCCACGGGCAGCGAAGAAGTAAGCAGGAAAACCAGGTTTCGGTCTGCGTCTGTTGGTGCCGCGGCTGCGAGCGTGACTAGATTCAAATTGCCATCAACCACGATTGCCGATGACAGGGACAACGATCCAATGCCGCCAACCATGGGCAGGGCTAGATTTGCATCGTTTCCTGCCAAATCTTGGACTGTTCCGCCGTTCAGAGACAAAGAACCTGAATTCACATAGGTCAAGTCGGTCGAGGTATCACCCTGTTGAATCGAGTAAGTGCAGACCAGATCCGTATCGGGGTTGGCGAGCGTGCAACTGGCGAATCTGCTGCTAGCGCCGAGATTTAGAGCCAGACGCGGGGTACCCGTGACAGCCACAGACTCGGTAAACCGAACTCGAAGTTGAACTTGGTCTCCGACTAGATAAGTGCCGTTTGGCGAGAGTGCAACGACGCTTTGAACTGAAGGTGCAGTCAAATCTCCAACATAGGCGACAGTTTGATTTGATGTCGCCAGAAGATTTGAGCCCGGGGTGTTGCCCCCAAACTCAACTACATATCCGCCAGTGAAAGCATTCGCTGCGCCGTTGTAGTCATTCCATCGTCCACTCGAGTACAGCTGGATGTTCATGTCGCCGGCCAGATTGGGTTCGCCAGCACTCCAGTTGGTGTAAGCGATGTTGCCGGCTTCTGCAAGCGGCATCACGATCCGGACCGGCTCTGTTGCCGAAGTCCCCGCTGTCTGCTTGATCAACCCGATTAGCGAGTGACTTGGAAGCGACAGATTCGATATCAGAATGTTTGTTTCGTCAGCTGAGGTTGGGTTTGCCAGATAGCCGGGCATTCCAGCAAGTGTGAGCCCCTCCGCTGCCGTTCTAGCGGCATCATGCGAGATAGCTGCGGCAGAAACGTATCTATATGCATGACCAGTGTTGTAGTCGTAAGCCTTAACCGGTCGTAGAGCAAAGGTTAGATTCGGAGACACGCTTGAAGATCCTGCGTCGAAGCGAATCGAACGAATCGCGGCTTCCCATTGCGCTTCAGTCAGAGTTTCTGCGTACAACTCAATTACGCCGGCGGTATTTCGAACAACAGTAACCCCTGAAGGAACTGGGTTGAGCACGAATGCGTCAGGCGTACTCGCCGATGCATCGAATGTGTTGTTGGTAATTCGAATACCGAAAGGTTGCGAGCCACGCGTAACTAGGTCAAAACTCGGAGCCAACGCAACCGGGTTCGCTCCAATTGCGGGCAAGTTGCCGAGTGCGAAAGTCGGTGCGATGAACAGATCCGCATTGATCACAATGCCTGAAGTTGCGGCTAGCGAAGTCGAGCCAGTTTGCGGGTCAAGCGTGATGTTTGCCGGATTACCGGCAACATCGCTCAAAGTGCCTCCGTTTAATTCGAGAGACGTGGTGTCTAGGTAGTTGAGGTCGCCGGCAACATCACCAGCTTGAACCACGTATTCAAAAATCAGTGAGTTTGTCGAAGAACCTGAAACATAGTTTGCGTAACGAACGGGACTCGTATTCAGTTTTATGCGAGGTGCACCAGTGACCACGGTGCTTTCATCAAGGGCAACACGCAACGTGATCTTCTCACCCAGTACATAGGTGCCGTCACCACTCACTGCGGAAACTGACGTGACATCGGGGCCCATCAAATCAACGGTCGTCGCAGAAGCTGCTTTCATCGAGGGCACGGACAGGTCTCCGGTCGTGCCACCAAACTCAATGAGATAGCGCTGGTTTAAGGAGCAGAACACGTCATGCCAACCCGAATAACCACCGGTTGCAAAGTTCATTAGGCAGTCCTCGCCTGCCGTGTCGGGCTGGTTGGTGTCCCAGAAGGTTGGTGAAAGTGGTTGGCCAATTTGAGGTCCCGAGGTGTGCACCCAAGTGCCTTCGACTGTCGCGTCGCTTCCGCTTATCCAAGCAGCAGCGGCAGTAGAAATCGCCCAAGCTTGTTCATCAGCAGATGAGATTGTTGCCACGTAGCCGCGCATACCGGCGTAGTAGGAAGCCGCGGCATTGTTTATTGCATCAGTCCAAAGTGCCGTTGAAGGCGAAATAAGGAAGTAGTGCTCATTGCTCATCACATAGCCAGAGGTCGGTCGCAAGTGGAACTCGAAGTTGCGTGTTCCGGGCGTTGTGCCTGCGTCAAAACGGACCGACCTAATTGCAGTTTCCCACTGAGCTTCGGTCGCGTTTGCTGCGATGATGTCGATGAAGCCGTTACCAGTCGTTACGGTAACCGACCCACCCATCGCGCCCGAAGTCAGAGTTGCGCTGAAGGCATCCTTTGTCGTGCCGCTTGTCGACCAATCAAGATTGGTAATTCGGATACCGAACATCGTGCCGCTGTAGAGACTCAAATCAAAGTTAGGCGCAAGCGGAGTTGCTGCCTGGCCAGGAGAAGTCAAGGTGCCGATCGAAAAGGTGGGCAACTTCACAATCGTGGAAGCGCTGAATGTTGGGTCGGTTACCAATGGGTTGCCACTTAGGTCGCGAATGCCGGCCCCAACGATAAAACTCGGCTTGTATGTGCCGTTGATTGACAATGGATTTTCAACTGAAAAAGTCCACTGGTTTGTAGCGCCCACGCGCAAAGGCGTCGTCACACTCCATGCGCCTGATCCTGTAGCAGTAGATGACCCAAGGGTCGAGATGGAGCTAGCAGGAAAAGCAGTCACTTCCTCACTGAAAGTGAGCGTGTAGTCGATGCGGGTTCCCACAACAATTGAACTAATTGTGGAGATTGTTGGCGCGGTAGTGTCGCGAATCACCGCCAGATCAACGAAAGTGGCCGGGCCAGTTGTTGCGGCGAAGTCTTTCACTGAGTTCGCCAAGAGACGAAGTGTGCTGGTTCCAGTACCAGTGCAGGTGACGGTCAAGTTGTAGTTAGTCGCGGGCCCGGTGGCAGGACTGAGCGAGGTTGTGGAACAGGTAGCTCCGTTCGCTGCGCTAGTCCAAGTGAAATCAGAGGTTGTTAGACCCCACACATTTCGGTTGAAGCTGATCGGAATCACCTTGCTCGTAGGGGTCAAACCCAACCGTGCTGGGATCTCAGCGAATTGTGCACTCGGTGCTACGAGTTCGACCTGCTCGAAGAAGGTGTTGCCCACAACCTGAACATTGCCGGCTACATCGGAGGCAGCGTTGTTGCCAACCATGATGTTCAAATCCGCATTAACCAAGGACGTGTATGTGACCTCAAATGAGAAGGTGTTGCCCGAGACAACAGGGTTTGATTTGGTCCAGGTTCCACTTGAACCAATGGTTACCTGCGTTGCGTCAACCGAGTCGAGTGGCTCAGAGAATGTCAGAACAACTCGGACGCGTTTGTCTACGCTCAGGTCGGGGGTGACCACGGCAGACAACACTGTTGGCGAAACGGCATCCAACACAACGCCGCTCAGTGGAGAAGCGGCGGCCGCAGTGAAGCCGCTGAGTGACTGCGATGAGGTGAAGTTCCAAGTACCACTGGAAAGAGGAGTTGCAAAAGTGCAGGATGTCGAACTCGAAGTAACAGTCGCCACGGTACAAACCTGGGTTTCTGCACCTTTGGTGGCGGTAACCGTGAGCGTTGCTCCAACAACCGTGTTTGACACGTTGAGAGTCGGGGTTGTGTCCGAGGTTACGTTGTCGGTTGTGAGCGATTTGCCCACTGGAGTGGAATCTGAGCTGGCATCGAGGTCCGGAGCGCTTGGGATAGCCATAGCAATCGGCCCCACAGCTGGCGAGTCTGCATTTGCCGCGTTCGTGCCGGTTGATGTGAGGTTAGTTGCCGAGGATGAGTCGCGAATGAACTTGCCGAGAAGCGCGGTATCCGACACCACCAGGGTGGATCCGGTTTGACCGGCAATGTCAGTCCACGGGCCAGATGACGAATCGGCAAACTGCCAGACTCTGGAAACAGTTGGCGCAGGAACGCCCGAATACGTGACACCCGAGGTCAGAGTGCTACCTAGAACTAGAGCCCCGGTGAATGTCGGGCCCGTATTGCTGGCCACTGAAACGGGTACCTCTGCCAAAAACGCGATGGTGATTGATGCGTTCGCAGGCGCGGTCTCAAATGAGTATGTGAGCCCCCCGCCAGTGCTGTTCGAACCAGCGGATCCGCCGTCGAGGTTTTCACCGCGTGCACCGCCAAGAACGCCGCCGCCACCACCACCGGTTCCGGAGTTGGTCGTTGCTGAAGTCGTTGTTCCTGGTGCTCCAGAGGTGCCGCTTCCTAGCAGCACACCGGTGCGACCAGCGCCCCCCGCGCGGTTGTAGCTACCTCCGTAGCTTCCACCTGCACCTCCACCGGCTCCGGCGGCTACATAGGTGTTTCCGCCAATCTGCAGGACTGACGCGGCGCCACCACCAGCACCAGAAGCCACGCCGTCTCGGTTCGAACCGCAAACTGCAAATGAGCAACCTGCGCTGCCACCGTTACCACCGTCGTAACCAGCCAGTGGATTGAGCCCCCCAGCGCCTCCGGCAAGAGGATCCGGGCTACTTCCAACACCGTTGCCGCCGTTGCCGCCAACTGCAATCGTGGCGACAGAGCCAGGCACGACCGACAAGGTTCCAACTGCTTTGCCGGCTAGACCAGAAGCACCGCCAGCGAAAATGTCTGTTCCACCGGTGCCTCCTCTAGCACCCAAGATTGTGACATCGATCGAAGTAATCCCACTGGGCACCGTGAATGACTGAGTAGACGCACTGTAGGTAAAAGTCTTTGAGCAGTAATCGGTGGTGCCGACTTGAGTGAATCCGGCGGCAAAAGAATTGCAGTCGATAACTGCAGCGCGAGCAGCATCGATACCGGTAGTTCCTGAAAAACTCAGAGCAAACGAAAGTGCAGCGGCAAGTAAAGCGCTGTTGAGAGATCGTAGTCTCGGCTTCATTGCCACCTTTCCGAGCAGCGGGAACGCCTCTGACTCGGTCAAAGTCTAGATTCGGTGCTAGTCGAAGGAATCGGGAGGTTCGGTCTGGCGAACATTTGATTCGGTTCAAATTGACTCTTGAAACTTAGGTTAGGTTTACCTAAGTTAGTAGTGGGCATTGTCGCCCACGTTCACGAAAAAACAGACGGCCGGAATGAACATCCGCACCGAAACTGAAGGAAACCAATTGAATAAAGCACTAAAGCGCGCGCTAACTTTCGGCGCAGCCACCCTGGCAGTAGTTGCCACAGCCGCATCCCTCGCAGGATGCGCAAAGGAATCAACACCCACCACCGGTGAGCAGTCAATCACCATCTACTCGGGTCGATCCGAAGATCTAATCGCTCCACTGCTCGAACAGTTCACCGAAGAGACCGGCATCGCCGTCGAGGTGCGCTACGCGGGTTCGGCCGAACTGGCCGCACAGATTCTCGAAGAGGGCGAAAATGCCAAGGCCGATGTCTTCTTCTCGCAGGATGCGGGTGCGCTCGGAGCTATCGCCGAAGCCGGAGTTTTCAAGACGCTCAACACCGACATCACCGACCTGGTCGATGCCAAGTACCGTTCGGTCGACAACACCTGGGTCGGCGTCTCGGGCCGCAGCCGCGTGCTGTCATACGACCCGGCACTGATTGCCGAGGCCGACCTGCCAAAGTCTGTGTTTGACCTTGCTGACCCGAGCTGGAAGGGCAAGGTCGGCATCGCGCCGAGCAACGCATCCTTCCAAGCATTTGTGACTGCCATGCGCGTATTAAAGGGCGAGGATGCAGCCAAGCAGTGGCTGACCGCCATGAAGCAGAACGCTGTGCTCTTTGAGAAGAATGGTCAGATTCTCGAGGCGGTCGAGGCGGGCAAGATTTCAGTCGGCCTGATCAACCACTACTACTGGTTCGAACTTGCCAATGAAATCGGTGAAGCCAACGTGAAGTCGAAGATCGCTTGGTTTGAGGCCGGCGACGTGGGCAACCTAGTGAACGTAGCGGGTGTAGGTGTACTGAGCGACAAGCCCGAGGCGCAAACCTTTGCCAAGTGGCTGCTGGGCGACTCGGCCCAGAGCTTCTTCGTCGAGAAGACCGCGGAGTACTCGTTGACCGGACTGCCGGCGACGGGTTGGCTTCCTCAGCTGAACGAAATTGCCTCACCCGCGATTGACCTGAGCGCTCTGGCCCCACTCGCCCAGACCTTGGATCTGATTCGCGAGGCCGGCCTGACCGACTAAGAGGCAAAGCTGAAAAACTCACTGCGGCAGCGACCGCCAGTCCTGGTTTGGGGCTTGGCGGTTGTTGCCGTATTTGCATCGCTGTTGCCGCTGAGCTATCTGCTGATTCGCCTCAGTGAGTTTGGCCTCGACCGAGTGGTTACTCAGGTGCTGCGACCGAGAAGCTTCGAATTGCTGGCTAACTCGGTTGGGCTAACCATCGCGGTAGCGGTATCGGCGGTTGCAGTCGGAAGCTTTCAGGCTTGGCTAACAGTGAGAACCTCGATTCGAGGAAGGTCGCTCTTTGCGATTTCGGCAGCACTGCCACTTGCCGTGCCGAGTTACGTCTCGGCCTATGCCTTCTCGGCACTCAACCCCGACTTCAAGGGCTTCTTTGCCGCCTGGCTGGTGCTGACCATCGGAACCGCGCCCTATGTTTATCTGTCGGTCTCGGCCGCGCTGGTCAGGTCGGATGCCGCAACCGAAGAGGTCGCTCGCTCGCTCGGCTACGGTCGCTGGTCGGTCTTTCGCAAGGTGACCTGGCCAAACGTGCGCCGCGCCGCAATCTCGAGTGCGATGCTCTCGGCCCTCTACACCCTCAGCGACTTCGGCGCCGTAGCAATCCTCGGCTTCGACACTTTTACTCGCGCGATTTACAACGCATACCGCTCTAGCTTCGACCGCTCGGCGGCCGCCAGCCTTGCCGTAATTCTTGTAATTCTGACCCTGATGCTGCTCTACGCCGAGCCTGCCCTACGCGGCAAAATCGTGCCGACGGATGCGCGCGTGCGCAAAACCTCGTTGGTCAGCTTGGGGTGGTTCGGTCCGGTTGCAACAGCCCTCGCTGCCATTTGGGCCCTGGTCTCAATTGCGCTTCCGGCCGCGAGCCTGATTCGTTGGAACCTGATCGGTCTATCTGAGGCCGATGGTGGAGAACTGTTGCGCGCCCTGATCAACTCGATTGGATTTGCGGTTGTCGGTGGCTTCATCACAGCACTGTTCGGACTCGCGGTGTCTATCTTGACCGTGCGATACCAATCTAGGCTGACCGCGCTGCTCGACAAGGCAGTCTGGTTGTCGCACGCGATTCCCGGCATCGTGGTCGCTTTGGCTCTGGTGTTTTTGAGCAACCGAGTCGTTCCTGAGATTTACCAAACCAGCGCTCTCGTGCTGATCGCGTACCTGATTCTGTTTTTGCCGAACGCCGTGGCCGCGATGCAGACCCCGATGAGCCAGGCTCCGCGAAGCCTCGAAGAGGTTTCGGCAAGTTTGGGAAGCAAGCGACTCGAGACCCTGCGACGAGTGGTGATCCCGATTGCCGGCCCAGGAATCTTGGCTGGCGGTGCGCTGGTTTCACTCTCTGTGTTGAAAGAGCTGCCCGCAACGCTGATGCTTCGAGAAACCGGAGTCGAAACCCTAGCCACGCGCCTGTGGAACGAGACCTCGGTCGGTGCGTTCTCGGCCGCGGCTCCTTACGCTTTACTTCTGGTTTTGCTGGCCGGCATCCCGGCTTGGCTGTTGAATAGACAGGTTCGTATGAATCTGAATTCGCAACTCGACCTCGACCGCAGAATGGAGCGTGAATGATGCCAAACGCACTCACCCTGACCTCTGTGGGCAAGAAGTTCGGCAACCAGGTGGTGCTCAAGGGCCTAAACCTTGAGGTGGCCCCGAAAGAACTGGTCGCGATTCTTGGCAGCAGCGGCTCGGGCAAAACCACGCTGCTTCGCCTAATTTCTGGGTTCGAATCGCCAGACGGCGGTGAGGTTCAGATCGCGGGCCGCATCGTGGCTGGTGACTCCGGTTTTGTGCCGGCCGAGCAGCGCCGAGTCGGTTTCGTTCCTCAGGACGCAGCGCTTTTTCCGCACCTGAACGTGACCGAGAACATCGAGTTTGGGCTGCGCGAACTCAGTAAGGTTGAGCGGGCCGATCGAGTGGCCGAGTTGCTCGAACTGGTAGATCTGGTCGGCTACGAAAAGCGCATGCCGCATGAACTCTCGGGCGGGCAACGTCACCGCGTTGCGCTGGCGCGCGCTTTGGCGCCGCATCCCGATTTGATTCTGCTCGACGAGCCGTTTTCAGCGCTGGATGCCGAATTGCGCGCGAGACTGCGTGAGGATGTGCGCAACGTTCTGCGGGCCACCGGCACCACCGCGATTCTGGTGACGCACGATCAAGAAGAGGCCTTGTCAATGGCCGACCGCGTGGCCGTTTTGCGCGACGGCGAGTTTGCCCAGGTGGGTGCTCCGCGCGAGATTTACCAGTCGCCGGCCGACATCGAGATGGCGACATTCTTGGGCGACTCGGTGCTGATTGACGGCGTCGTCGAGAACGGCAAGATCGTTACGGCTCTCGGGTCACTGACCCCGCAAAACAAGGTCACCGAAGGCTCACGCGGGCAAGTGGCGATTCGCCCCGAGAACTTCTATCTGCAGCCGAACCCGAACGGCAACGGAATGGTCATCGGCCGGCAGTACTTCGGCCACGACACCTTGGTTGAGGTCGAGCTGCCGGGGGTTGTGATTCGCGCGCGAGCCAACGGTCCGTTCGCGCCAGAGGTTGGCATGCGCGTTACCGTTTGGGTGCGCGGTTCGGTCAACTACTACTCTGCCTAGCCTGAAACCTAGACTGGTCGCATGAACACTTCGAGCTGCGACGTTGCAATCATCGGCGGAGGCCACAACGGCCTAGTTGCCGCCGGCTATCTGGCCAAGGCCGGGCTATCGGTCACGGTGCTAGAGAAGCAGGATGCGCTCGGAGGCGCTGCGGTCTCGACCCGTTCGTTCAAGGGCATCGACGCAAGACTTTCTCGCTACTCATACCTGGTAAGCCTGCTGCCGAACCAGATCATCGAAGACCTCGGGCTCGACGTGAAACTCGCTCCGCGCCGATACGGCTCGTTTACGCCAGACAGTGCGACGGGAAACGGACTTCTGATCGATAAGGCCGATGCTGCTGCAACGGCATCCTCGTTTGGTTCGGTTGATGCGGCGGCAGACTTCGAGCGCTGGAACGACTTCTATGCCAAGACCGAGGTCATTGCGCAGAAGCTTTTTGATTCGGTTTTGCAGCCGTTGCCGACCGCGCGCGAGGTGGCCGAATTGGTTGGGCCAGAGCTGTGGCGCGACTTCTTCGAGCGCCCGATTGGCGAGACTATCGAGCGCACTTTCGAGAGCGACCTGGTTCGCGGTGTGGTCATGACGGATGCCCTAATCGGCACCTTCGCGCCTAACGACGATAAGGTGCTCGAGGCCAACAAGTGCTTCCTGTACCACGTGATCGGCAACGGCACCGGCGAGTGGAACATTCCGGTTGGCGGCATGGGCGCTGTCACGGGTTCGATGGCCAAGCGGGCTGATGAACTTGGTGCTGAGCTGAAGGCATCCTGCGAGGTGTTATCGATTGGTGCGGTGGATGCGTCAACCGGCCGCCGCACGATCGCCTACCGCGAGGGTGGCGAGACCCGCGAGGTGTCGGCGCGATTTGTGCTCGCGAACGTTTCTCGCCCGGTGCTCGACGGCTTGCTGGGTCGCCCAGCCGAGCACAACATCGAAGGCGCGCAGGTCAAGGTCAACATGCTGCTCAAGCGACTGCCCCAACTGAAGGCGGGCACCAACCCGGTGGCAGCATTCGGCGGAACCCTGCACATCAACGAAAACTTCTCGCAGCTGCAGACGGCATACGAGCAGGCCGCGCGCGGTGAGATTCCGAGCCCGCTGCCGTGCGAGATTTACTGTCACTCACTTACCGACCCGAGCATCCTGGGGCCAGAGCTGCGGACCTCAGGCGCACAGACGCTCACGGTCTTCGCGCTGCACACTCCGCACTCGCTGCTCGAGGGGCGCGACGGGGATGCGATGCGCGCCGCCCTCGAACTCGCCGCGATCGAGTCGATCAACTCGGTGCTCGCCGAAGACATTCGCGACCTGCTGCTGACCGACGCTGACGGCAACCCTTGCATCGAGACCAAGACCACGCAAGACCTCGAGGATGCGCTGGGGCTGCCGGGGGGCAACATTTTCCACGCACCGTTGAGCTGGCCGTTTGTTGCGGATGACGCCGCGCGCGAAACCCCCGCCCAGCGCTGGGGCGTTGAGTCGGGCGAGCAGGGCATCCTGTTCTGCGGATCGACCGCTCGACGCGGTGGCGCCGTCAGCGGAATCGGCGGGCACAACGCCGCTATGGCCGTTCTCGAATCGGCGCTTTGACTGAGCTTTCCTGCTGTGATCTAGAGCTAGTTACTCTCGGCCCGGCGGGAGATCATTCGACCGCGGATTGTTCCGACAATCAGAGTGATAATTCCGAATGACGTGAAACCGGCGAAAGCCCAAAGGTGCTGAGATGAAGCTTCGCTGCAGCTGACAAATGCATCGGCATTGCTATCAGCGCAGACGGCTGGGTCTAGGTAGCCAATCATGGTCGCAAGACCCAGAACTATCGAGATAGTTGCGATCATCGCCAAAGTGTTGTTTTTCACGGCTCTCCTTCTATATCAACTTTAAGTCGCCCAGGAGAGCATTTGTTTCTGCCTGCGCTAGCTTCGTGACTTAGCACCGTCTGGCCAGGCAACCACGCAGACTTTGTTGCCAGAGCGATCGGCCAGTATCCACCAAGATGGGGCGTGGGACTCATCCACCATCACTCCACCAGCTTTCATGGCTGCCTGAACTCGCGATTCTGCCTGCTCGCGCGAAAGTGATACGTCTAGGTGCATCGCGTGGCGCAGTGGCTTCTCGGAATCGAGATCCTGCATCCAGACTGTAGAGCTCACGCCGAGAGGGTCAATCGCGTTGTCGTCGAGCATCGGGTCATAACCCAGAACGGCACGCCAGAATGGCAGATCAATAGCATCCTGCTTGGCGGCTATCGCAAACTGAACTTCTTGAACCTGATCCAGCTTTGCGATGGCTCCGAGCGATTTCGCAAGAGCTGAGATCTCTCTCGCAAGCCCGATGTGTTGAGGCTCAATTTTCCAGATTTCACGGGTGAGGCGCACGGTCAACTTGTTGCTGACGATAGTCAACTGAACGTGAGAACCGTCAAGACCGGGCAACTGCGCGACTGCGTGAGCCAATTGCGCTGCGCTGGCGAGCGACTGGGTCTCAAAAACCGCGCTGGGGCCGCCGTGAAGAACAGCCCAATCCTCAAGCCCATCGGCCTGAAGGAACTCGTGCCAGTGCTGCTCGCTCATCGGTCACTCCTCGCCGAACAATCGTTGCCACACAGCCTATGAAAAAACCCTCGGTAGAAGCCCGAGGGTATTTCGCGCGCTTGGAGGGACTCGAACCCCCAACCTTCTGATCCGTAGTCAGATGCTCTATCCGTTGAGCTACAAGCGCTGGGTTTGGCGGTTACCCGCCAGACAACCTTGCCAGTTTAGCCGACTGGTCGGTGGTTGTAAACCGAGAGCCGTTGCTGGGCGGCTCGGGTTGTTCGTGGCGGAGACGAGAGGATTTGAACCTCCGAGGGACTTTAAGATCCCTACCTCATTAGCAGTGAGGCGCACTCGACCGGGCTATGCGACGTCTCCTAGAACTTGATTAGTTTAGCCGAAATAATTCAGTT
>JACCDN010863186.1_pt1 | contig 28052 bp, 33 predicted proteins | sample 7441691 | NCBI WGS metagenome assembly JACCDN01 (sample SAMN15323439, study PRJNA562643) | freshwater metagenome | isolation source: river surface water | place: USA:Blue River Watershed | collected 2017-08-16 | reverse complement strand
GGTGGCGATGAATTTGCAATATTTGTACACACTGGATTTAGCGGAAACGATCGTCGTTTCGAAAAGTCAGGGCAAGAAGCACGTAAAGGATTTGTAAATCGACTAGACCATGCGGTACACTCAGCGGCTGAAATGACCCATGCAGGGGCAGATATATATATGAGTGCGGGAGCTGCGGATCATTATGAGGGAGAGTCGTATGAAGAGCTCATGCATCGCGTCGATGAGCTGATGTATGACTCAAAGACATCCAAAAAAGCACATCGTGAACTTGTTCAAGCGAGGGATAAAAACCAATTACCAACCAGTGCTTATGTAGAATTAGATGGTCTCGGAGAAGTTAACTACCGTGGCGAGAAGTGGCAAGTCTATAACACCAACAACCTTCAGTCAAAAATAGAGCGTTATTTCATAGATGCGGACGCAATAAAAGAGGGCAGAAACGACGATGCTTTCAAAGATCCCCTCTCTGTAGAAACCTCACGGTTTATTCATGTTTTTGAAAGATTCGGAAAAGATCATCCAGCGCTTTGGAAGCGATTAGAACGTCTCGCTAAACAAAAACAGACGCACATTGATTCCGTTCGAAATAGCGAATCACCTATACCAATAGCCGATAGGCAGGCTAACTTCATGGAATGGATGCTGAACACAGAAGTAGAACGTAAGGTTTTGATGACCGCAGCATATGGATTTATGAAACGTATCGTTATGCAGAATCGAGTCTCACACCCCGAGGAAACCCTCCTTCCTATAGACCTCATTAAATAACATTGTATAGTCGTATCATCTCGGGTATGAAACATGCTAAACTTGAGGCATAAGCGGGATATATTTTTATGAGAAAACATAAGCAAGCTATGCCTACGTCATCGCCAACTTCTGAATCTATCGTAGTATCAAATGAGATACCGGAAACTCAATTTACGCAGAGCAATGTAATCAACAAGAAAAAAATTGCAATTTTTCTGAGTCTTTTGGTTGTAATCATAACCGCGGGAGTGCTAATGCTAAAATCTTCCGAAAAGATTGAACTGACCAGCTATACAAGCGAGAAGCAAGGATTTTCGATCAATCAGCCAAAAGATTGGGTGGTCGATGAGCTAAACGGTGGTGGTATCTCAAGCACAACATTCTCTGAACCGTACGATGTCTACGACACCTCAGAAGATGCAGCCGATTTAGGATTGCTTTCGGTTGAAAAAGCCGACGCATCTGCTGGAAACCCGAAAATTTCTAAAGAGGATTATTTTGCACTGTATGGCAATGCGGTGAGCGATGCAGTTAAAAAGGGTAAAGATGATACAAACCCTGACGCAGAATACCCGCTTTCATCGAGTCAAAAAGAAGCTAAGGTAGATGGGCATGATGCGCTTGTTATCGAAGCAGATATGGCTAATTTCTTGTTTACTGCGGGCGAAAACGGCAAGAAGCACACGGCTCTCGTATGGGTAAATGAATCTTTGCAGTATACAATCATGCTTGCGACGCCAACGTCAGACAAAAATGTCAGTGATGAATGGGACAGCATACTCGCAAGTTTCAAAATCAATCAGTAGCCATGAGCAATTACGTTTAGCCTCGTTACAGCGTATACTGGAGTAATGGCTGAGACGAAGACTGAGCGGAAAAAGTTAGCGATTATCGACGGGAAGAGTGTTTTTTATCGTGGCTATTATGCCATGCCGAATTTGAGTACTAAAGATGGTACGCCGACAGGTGGAGTATACGGTTTTTGTGCGATGGCGCTTGAGCTCATTAAGCGCTACAAGCCCGACTATGTGTGCGTGGCGTGGGACAAGCCAAAGACAAACATACGTAAGCGATTGGCGATTTATCCTGATTACAAAGCAGGGCGCAAGCCGGCACCGCCCGATTTTTATGCGCAGATTCCAATACTTCATGAGGTGCTCGAAGCATTTAACTGGCCACTGTATGAATACGACGATTATGAGGCAGATGACATCATGTGTTCTCTGTCGAAGAAGGCCTCTAGCGAAGGTATCGAGACAATGCTTATCAGTAGCGACCTCGATATGCTCCAGTGTCTCGGTCCGCTCACGCATATGTACGCGCTCAAAAAAGGTCTGACCAATATTGAGCGTTTCGACCCAGAAAGCTTTGAAGAGAAATATGGGGTGCGGGTTGAACAATTTTTGGATCTGAAGGCACTCAAGGGAGATGGTTCAGACAATATCCCTGGTGTGCCGGGTGTAGGCGAGAAGGGTGCAGCGGAGTTACTACGCCAATACGACACGCTGGATGGGGTGTATGAAAACGTTGCGCTGGTTAAGGGTGCGCTTGCTAAAAAGCTGGAAGCAGGCAAGGATTCTGCGTATATGAGCAGGGAAGTTGCTCGTTTGTTTGATGACGCGCCGGTGCCACTCGACCTTGAACAAATGGATGTGAATAAATTAGATACTGCACAGCTTGCAAGCATATTGAAGCGGCTGGAATTCCGCTCACTATTGCAAAACTTACCGGAGGGGATGCGGGCCAGTAACACTGAGCAGATAGCCCCGGCAAGCAGTACACACGAGCTCCACGTACCTGCGGTGGTGCATGTGACTGATGCTAAAGGCGTGGCAAGTATCAAGCTGGAAGGTGATGTGGTTTTGCACGCGCGCAGTGCGGGAAAGCACGGTGAAAAGCCGACCATTTTACTTTTGGCTGACTCAGAAACTTGTTATGCAATCGACCTCCGTAAAATCTCAGATATCAAACCTCAGATTTCAACTATCATACCGACTGCAGTCATCGGTTACGATTTAAAAAACAGTCTTAAAGTACTATTAGAGCTCGGAGTAGAGACACTACCGCGTGTCAGTCATGACTGCTTGGTAGGTGCATTTATCGTGAATTCACTTCGACGCGACCAGTCTCTGAGTGAGCAGGCAAGTAATGATCTCGGTTATGAGGTTGAGCTGGAAAATCTTGATGATGATGAGTTGCTCTCCAAAGCTGGCGAAGTTGTCGCGGTAATACGAGAACTTGCCAATTTGCAGGGTGAACAAATGAGTGAAGTAACTTCTCTCATTAAGCTGGCTGAAGAAGTAGACTGGCCGGTGATACCCGTGCTGGCACGGTTGGAGCGGGTAGGTATGAAGCTCGATCCACCGTTTTTTGCAGAACTCTCTGAGCAACTTGCAGACCAAATTAGTGATGTTGAACAAACGATTTATGGCCATGCAGACCAAGAGTTCAATATCTCTAGTCCGAGCCAGTTGAGCGAAGTATTGTTTGTAAAATTGGGCTTACCGGTGAATGTGACGAAAAAGGGTAAAGCAGGGCACTACAGCACCGCGAGCAATGTGCTCGTAAAGTTGAAAGACGTGCACCCGATAATCGAGTGCATTGAACAATATCGTGAGTATACGAAGCTCAAGAGTACCTATGTTGACCCATTGCCGACGATGGTCGATACACGTCACCGTGTGCACAGCACCATGAATCTGACGATTGCAGCTACAGGGCGACTGTCGAGTATCGACCCGAACTTGCAGAACATACCGGTACGTACCGAACTTGGGCGAAAGATTCGCGAAGGTTTTATTGCTGAAAAAGGTAATGTGATTATCAGTGCCGACTACAGCCAGTTTGAGCTCCGTATCGCAGCTGCCATGGCGCAGGACGAAGCCATGATTGCATCGTTTAACGAAGATCGAGACATCCACACCGAGACAGCGGCGCTCATTCAGGGCGTGCCAGCAGAAGAGGTGACTAAGGAAATGCGCTACGCAGCCAAAGCAGTGAACTTCGGGATTTTATACGGGCAAGGTGTGCATGGGCTAAGCGAGGGCACGGGCATTAGCTATGCTGAGGCAAAGCAGTTTATTGATAAATATTTTGAAGTTCGACCAAAGCTGAAGGGCATGATTGAGCGTTTCCGTACGGAGGCAAAAGACCGTGGGTATGTCGAAACAGTTATGGGGCGCAGACGCCCCACGCCTGATGTGCAGAGCAGTAACTTCGCTATCCGCGAGGGAGCTTATCGAGCAGCCATAAACATGCCAATTCAAGGAAGTGCTGCCGACCTCACCAAAATGGCGATGGTCAAACTGCAGACGCAGTTTGAAGAAAAATGGAAAATGGGCAAGGAAATAGGAGATAGACCACAGCAAATCATGCAGATACACGACAGCATCATGGTTGAGTGCAAAGAAGCAGATGCCGAAGCCGTCAGTGCCATGATGAAAGAAACCATGGAGCAAGTCTACCCACAACTCGGCGTCAACCTCCGCGTAGACGTGAGCGTAGGCAAAAATTGGGGCGAACTTTGAAAGTTGAATTGGAAAAATACATCCCAATGGCTGTTCCTGGTTTTATATTTACTTACTACAACTATGGGTACCAAAACGATTTAGTCCACTTTATTTTAAGAACAATATTCTATTCAATCGTATTAATTATTTCAGCAAACCTGCTCATGTCTTTCGTGCAGCTGGTTGCAATTAAATCTAGTTTGTTTGCGGCAAGACAGCTGAAGAGTAATGTTGAAAAGTGGTTAGAAAAACTAGAACTAAGCAAAGAGCAAATAGGGGTAGCCAGCAAAACGATAGGCGACACAATAGTCAAGGTAACAAAAAAAGCGGGTGATAAAAATAAAGAGATACTGAATTATTTAACAAATCCTGAGTCAATGTTCACTGAATCAGTGACACTCTACTATCTTATTCTCTCAATAGTGACAGCTATAACACTTGATTTTTTTCGCTATGATGCGAGTAGAGATCTTACGAGAGTCATTTTAAGCAGCGTATTGTTTTTCACTTTTATATCTTTGCTATCAGTTAAGCAATTTATTTTTATACATTGGACTCTTAAAAAAATTCTTAGAGAGTTTCGAAAAAATAATCCAATCAAATGAACAATCTGGGTGTTTTATCTATTTTGGTTTGTTGGGCGGGGCTTTTCTTTTTGATATGGAAATGGAAAGGGAATAGCTCAATGACCTTTAGCCAACACGCTGCGCGACAGAAACCATCAATAATCTATTATGCAATTTTATGGTTGCTTGTCCTTCCACCATTTTACTGGTTTTTGATGTTTCCATTTGCTGAGAAAACTGAATTAGGACTTCCGTTTCGGGTTCTCGTTTCCGTGTGCTCAATTGCTATGCTAATGGCGGCTCTGATACCTGAGACGAATGGATGGAAGCATAAAATTCATCGCATCTCTGCGTATTTGATGGCGTATACAATGTGTCCAATCGTACTGCTAATTGCAACTGAAGCTAACATATCTACTACAGCAACTATCCTCACATGGGTTATCGGACTAACGATGCTTTTTGGTGTGACTAAATCAATAATCGAGAAGAGACAACATTCAGACATAACGCTAATATACCAAGCAACCTATAGTGCACTTTTCCATATAGCGATTTTACTTGCGTATTACTTGTAGCTCCCCAGCCCTAAAACACAAAAACCGAGAAAATGAGTCATGTAATGAACGAGTCATTGCCGAGGACCAGTCCGGCTACTCCATTTCAGTAACTAGCCGGACCGCTTGCCGTTCCGCAGGCACGTTCATTATCATGAGTCACTTTTCATCGCGTTCTTTGTGTCCGGCTGCGGGGTTTTTGCTTACTTTTTCACCTGCAGGAAAAAGTAAGGCTGGGTCAAAGGGCAGGCATCGCCCTTTTAACTCCCGAAGAAAAACGTTACTATTCATAAACAATGAGAGAAATATTAATCATCGCCGCAGGCGCCATCTCAGTCATCGGAGTATTGCCATACCTGCGCGATGTAATCCGAGGTAAGACAAAACCGCGTGTTGTGTCGTGGCTGACATGGACAGTACTAACCGCAATTGCGACTGGTGCCGCTTTGAGCGACAAAGCTTATGCGAGTGGTATTTTGACGATGGCTGGCACGCTCGCAACTGGGTCGGTCGTGCTTGCAGGACTTAAATACGGCAATAAAAAAATCGAGCGGTTCGATATCTTTTGTCTGACGGGCGCATTAGTAGGTTTGGTGCTTTGGCTGACATTTGGCTCGCCGGAAATCGCGATAATCGCGACGGTTTCGATAGATTTTATCGGCGCAATGCCTACACTTCGTCACAGTTGGCAAAAGCCTCATGAAGAAACAGAGCAAGCGTTCATCATCTCATCATTTGCTGCATTTCTGTCCTTGCTTGCGGTTGAACAAATAAGCATCACAAACCTCGCTTTTCCTCTGTATCTAACTCTCATGAATGCTACGATAGCGAGCGTTGTCGTGACTCGTAAAAGAGTAGAAGTAGGGGGAAAATGATACCTGAACAAAAAGATATGTGGGATAGGAAGCATGCTGAAGGACAGCATGACTTCTTTGCTGGTGAACCAAGTGAACTTGCAACAAAAGCAGTCTCCTACATGCATGATGAGGGAAGTGTCCTTGAGTTAGGCTGTGGGAATGGACGTGACGCTCGATTTTATGCAAGTAAGGGGCATACGGTTATCGCTACAGATTTATCCGATGTTGCGATTCGAAAATGCGTAGAAGCAAATACCTTACCTACATTGGAATTTCGCGTTTTGGATATCAGAAATAAACTACCGTTTGAAAGCGAATCTTTTGACGGTGTGTCCTCTATGCTGGCACTGCATTATTATTCTGATAAAGTGACAAAAGAAGTTTTTGATGAAATCTACAGAGTATTGAAGTCTGGGGGCGTGTTCGCGTTTTCGTGTAAGTCACGCGATGAAAAACGCACAAATGATGCGACTGAAATTGAGCCAAATATTTTCGTTGATAAAGGTGGCCATGTACTGCATCTGTTTAGTAAAGAGTATGTCTTGGAGTTACTTGGAGACAGATTTGAAGTGATACAACTTGACGAAAAAGAAGCGTTCTATACAAATCGATACTCAACAGAAGTACAATGTATAGCGAGGAAGATATGATTAAAGCCATCATCTTTGACTGTTTCGGTGTCATCGTTACCGACACGACAGAAGCGACGTATGCACTACTTGGCGGTGACGCAGAAAAAGATAAACAATTCTTGCGGGATATCTATCATAAAAGTAGTAGCGGACTTATTGCGGCTGCTTCGCCTTTTGTTGCAGAAAAACTGGGCGTGCCGATTGAAGTGTGGGAAGAAGAGCTGAAAAAGGGGAGGACCATAAATGAAGAATTGCTTGAATATATAAAAACCCTGCGTGCAACGTACAAGGTCGGAATGTTGTCGAACGTGAGTTCGCTTGGCTTAAAACGATTCATCACCCACGAGCGATTGGCAGAGTATTTTGAAGTCGTTGTCGAATCGCACGCTATTGGCTATGCTAAGCCAGAACCAGAGGCCTATGAAATCGCAGCGAGTCGTCTCGGTGTTCGACTTGACGAATGTGTCTTCACGGACGACCGTATTGAATACATTGAAGGCGCGCAAAGCGTTGGGATGAAAACAATTTTGTTCGAAAACACCGAAGATTTCAAAGCAAGACTAGAGAGGCTACTAGCATAATGCAAGTTATTATCGTTGATGCGAACGACAATGAGATAGGGCAAAAGAATATTGCTGAACTACAACATGACGACATGTACCGAGTCGCTGTAGTATGGCTCACTGATAGTAAAACAGGGGATGTGCTCATCACCCAGCGAAACTGGTCGAAGCATAATGACCCAGGCAAATGGATGGCGGCAGCATCAGGCACGGTCGAAGTAGGCGAGTCGTATGATAGTAATATCGAGAAGGAAACTGAGGAAGAACTTGGTCTAAGTGGAATAGTTTTTCAAAAGGGTCCTAAAGTATGTATCTATGATGGACAACACACATTTTTTGCACAATGGTATTTGGCTTCAGTTGACAAGGGAACAGCGCACATTGTTATACAAAAAGAAGAAGTAGGAACGTATCGATGGGTCACGCTCGATGAGTTAAAAGCTGACGTGCTTAATCACCCAGAAAAATATGTACCGTCGATGGCAGCCGATATGCGCGCACTTAATCTGTTGTAATAATATTATAATTTAATTATAATATTTGTATGACTATAAAATCTATCCAAAAAGTTATAAAAGTAGGCACTAGTGCAGGGGTAACCATACCCGCAAAGGATTTTGCGCATCTCGGCATAAAAATCGGCGAGGATGTAGAAGTGACTATTAGAAAAATCGAAAAACCGGAAGCCCACACGGAAGAGGTGGTCGCAATCACACAAAAACTTATAAAGAGGCACAAACAAGCGTTAAAAAACCTTAGCCAGCGATGAAAAAGCTCACGATCACAGATATTGAGCTGATACATATGCAAATTATTGATGCTTCGAGTGGGTCTCATGGGGTGCGAGACAAAAACAGACTCGAATCAGCGTTAGCGAGTCAATTTCAAGAAGTTTTTGGTGAAGATTTGTACCCAACCGTGTATGAGAAAGCTGCGGTGCTTGCCCGTGGTATTATTGCCGACCATCCACTTGTAGACGGCAATAAGCGCACAGGGTTGATGGTGGGGCTCGTGTTTTTGAACCTGAATGGTATTGACACTTCAGAACTTTCAGATAAAGAGCTGGAGGATTTTGCGGTGCAGATTGCTGTAGAACGGCTTGATGTGCCCGTGATTGCTGCATGGCTGAAAGCGCATGGAAAAAAGCGATGATTAAAGCTTGGCTTTATCACCCCAACCTCGTTTGTTTGCTCCATAAAATAGGCGCGCCTTTTTCCTTTTTTGCTTCGCAACGTAGCTACGGCTATGTTTTGTCACAAGAAAAGAAAAAATGCACTACCTATTTGAAGTATCAATTCGAAACGAGGTTGACGTGATTAAAGCCGTAATCTTCGATTGTTTTGGAGTGTTGGTCGAAAGCTCATATGAGCCTTTTAAACGTAAATACTTTAACGGGGATGCAGAGCTGATTCGGAAGTTCATCGAAGTTGAGGACCGCTCGAGTCGGGGCGAAATAACGCTTGATGAAGCCGAAGTTGAGTTTGCAGAACTCGCAGGCATATCCGTGGAGCAGTGTGCAACTGAGCTTGAGATGAACCCACGCAACGAGCAACTGCTTGCTTTTATTCGAGATGAGCTAAAGCCGGTGTTCAAAATAGGATTTTTATCAAACGTGGCACGTGATCGTATGCAAGAATTATTCACGCCGGAAGACATCGCACTGTTTGATGATGTCGTGTTGTCGTTTCAGGTGGGGCTCGCAAAACCTGACCCGAAAATTTTTAAGCTTGCTTCCGAGCGACTTGGGGTAAGACCTGAAGAGTGCCTGTTTGTCGACGACCTCGCACGCTACTTAGTCGGTGCCGAAGAGGTGGGGATGAAAACAATGCATTACCGAGATAACGAACAATGTATTGAAGATTTCAGGAAAATGATAGGCTAGAGCGTATGGAATTACATGAATCGTATAAATATTTTGCATTGTATGGTGCGCTAGTCAGTTGGATTTGTGGCGCGTGGTTAACTGTAAGAACAAGACATGAAAACAAGAAAACGACGAGCGAACTTGCAGCGACTGGAAGTGCGAACTATTTCATTTTCGCTGTTGGGCTAAGCGCGTCGGCAATTTTATTGGCATTATGTGCATTTGGTTATGTGCGACATGAACTTACGCTCTCGGGCGTATTTTATAAATTGCTTAGTGTTGCTCTGATGTTGCAATTTGTAACTGCATGGGTTCCAGACACGAAAGGTTGGAGACATCAAGTACATTACTATTCTGCATGGATTATGAGTTATCTATTATTATCACTCGGAGCGCTATTGTTAGTTGAAGATGACTTTTCAAAGGTATTTATTCATTTTCAGACATTTGGAATCGGTATGCTTGTTTCGATGGCGGCTGTAGGGACGTATGCTGGACGACCTGGTGCGACGAATAAACAATTTTTGCGTTCACAGCAACTTTACTTTTTCTTGTTTCAAGTATTGTTGCTCGTCAGGATTTACGGATAAATGGAACTCGTCTTGCTCTTGAGCGCTGGCGTCATAATAAATGGAGTGCACGGGTATTTACTGTGGTCGCAACGACATGAGCGGAAGTGGTCTATCAGCGTGCATGCTGTTAAGAACCGACAAACTTACATACTGTATGTCGTAGGGCACTTGCTTGCAGGCGGGCTATTCTTACTCTTTGCGAAGCGATTTTTCTTAGAACGCTATAACGAGCGAGTATTGTTCGGTCTTGTGTGTTCGACGTACTTCTTTGAAATAGTGCAGGCGGTGCTACCTTCGCGGGGTAGGTATGAACGCCCACACACCATAGCTGCTTACATTATGTGGTTTAGTTTTGTGAGTGCAGGATTATTGAGTTTGAGTATCTTGCCCATGGAATTTTGGGCGCGAGCAGTTGCGGTACTGGTTTACGTACCACTTCTTATTATGCTCTACAAAGCACACACTGACCGAAAGCGGTTTTATTATTATCAGATGACGATGGTAGTTTTGTTCTACGTGAGCATGTTTTTTGTCATGGTTGGTAGCAAATAAGGATATAAATTACCACAGTAGTGTCGAGGGTGCGGGGGTATACTCGAAGTATGAGAAGTAGCGAGATACTCGAAGATAGGCGAGATAGCGGGTTTATATCTTTGCGTAATCTGTTTACCGTACTCGGGATAGGGGCTATCGTAGCGTACGGCCTGGACCATCGCGGGGAGCCAACACAAGATCAGCGCCAAATCGTCACAACAACACTACCCTCACCGGAAGTCGTGGTGAGTGTCCCGCTTTCTCCGGAGGATCAAGCAATCTTAGATGCAATAGAGGCGCATCATAGCGGCTCATCGGTGACAGAAGCATCAAGTACGTCAGAAGTGGCACTTCCTGAAGAGGCAGTGGCAACCTCGCACCCTGACCATGTGACTGATTCGACTGTCCAAACGGTCGCGACGCAGGGTTCAGCCGCCCCAGAAACAAGCCATAATCATCCAGCGCCCGCAACGAATACCACCGTACAATCAGCGCCAAACACCACGGCGCATAGTGGAAATCATGACCCAGCAGCGACAACGACGGCTGCACCAGTGCAATCTAGCCCAGTTGTTACACAACCACCGGCTCCTGAAACGGTTCCGACTATTCCATCCGGGAGTGTACCTACTCCAGCAGGTTAAGAACAAGAAAGGATAGAGAATGAAACGAAGAATTATCGCAGCATGTTTGGTCGTCATCGTGTCGGCATTTTCTTTTGCTCGAGGTGAAGCAGTTGATACTACTGTAGATCACGCATCACATGAAACGTCGTCACTCACGACTAATTTTCAGACCACGACGGTTGGTTCGACCGCATGGGCTTCAACACTTACAGCTCCCGCGGGTACGACCGTATCGTGGCTCCTGAGTTATAAGAATGAGACACAAATTGCCGTGAATAAACTTATAGTGTATGCATCAATCCCGGCGAATCAAACGCTCGTTGCCGGTAGCGTTACGTGGTTTGACGGGAGCTATCCGAACGGTTATGTACTCAGCGATACAGGCCTTTTCAACGAGGGTGTGCAGGTAGGGGCAATTGCTCCTGGCGTCAATGGCTTTATTCGCTATAGAACACAGTCTGATACGACGACGCCATGCGGGATAAGCTCCCGTGCAAATGCTTATTTTGAAATCGATGGAGTGAATGTACCGTATAGTGCAACATTTTCTACGCCAGCTTGCGCTACAACTACGCCACCAACGACGACAACGACCCCAAGCACCACAACTCCAGCAACGACGCCTGACCATACGACGCACACTCCCACTCCAAGCCCTACAACGAGCGACCCAGTCGTAACGACGACTAATCCAGTTGTGGCGTCTCAGCCAACTCCTTCATCGTCTGAAACGCCGACAAGCTCGACAACGGTTCCAGTTGACCACACGAGTCATACTGTAACAGACGCAGACGCAGACGCAGACGCAAACGCAAACGCAAACACTACGACGACGCAATCGAGTGAACCAACCGAGCCAGATGTAACTGAACATACTTCTGCTGACCATACGACGTCGGCGAGTAGCACTCCATCAACGGTGAGTTCATCCTCGGCTGTTTCCGAACAAGTAGCGCATGAAGCGCATGTTCTTGCTTCAGAAACTACGACAACAGAGTCAACGACACATGAATCACACACAACAACTGCAACCGCCACTACTGAACATCAGTCGAGCGAGCATGCCACCCACACGATTCCCGCGACTGGAGGCAACCCATTTTGGATTATGACAGGCACACTCGCTGTTGGATATATTGGCAGTCTTTTATTTTTAAATCGTCGACACGCGAGCGTGCGACAACTGTAGACTACGTATGGAAAGTCGTCGTCCACCAAAGGGGCAAAGTACACTCGCCGTGCTTGTTGCAGGGGGTTTGCTCGGTATCGTGATGCATGAGACAAAAGTGCTTGAACGAATTGGACTCACGGAAAGACCGGCTACAGAACAACTCGAAGTCGCGCCAACGACCACACTAACCAGTGAGCAGCGCACTGAACTGTACGGAGCCCAAAAACTATTCATTTGTCAGATTCCTGATGAAAATGGCGTATTACAAACAGTAGAAATAAATATTGGCGGACCGGAGACACCGTTGCAAGTTGCTCTTTTGCTTGAGCAGGAAGACCATAACAAGGCGATAGACTTACTTTCACTTGGGGTTGCTGAATATAATTCATTAGAACCAGCGGTCGCACTCATAGTCGACCCGGCTTCTACGATTGGAGTACGCCGGTGGGATTATACGGAACTTTCAACAACGCAACTTTGGGGTGTTAAAAATATGACGGTAGAGGCTTATCAAGAATCGACAGGCTAAATTAAAAATCATAAGCGTGATAGAATGAAGCCATATAAGAGGTTCTATTATGTTTAAAAGACTGCTTTCTCACTTGTTAATTGGGCTCGCGACTTTCACGCTAACGGCGACGTTTTTTATGTGGACAGTCGATTCAAGAATACTTGATGCAACTGTGCTGAACGGTGAGCTCAATAAGGCAGGGGTGGCGAAAGAATTCACGACACTTCTTCCGCAGATAGTTACAGGTGACGAAGAATCGAGCGAGTCTGAAAAACAAGATATGGCTCAGAAGATTTCACAGGCTATTGATGCAGATTATGTGCAAGCAAAGACTCTAGCAGTTAGTAGCTCACTTATTACTTTTATGAAGTCAGGTGAACCAGACCCAACGCTAGATCTCAGTGATTTTCCTGACAGGTTGGCTGCAAATGGTGTTGAGGCGGGGGATGACATACAGTCAAAATTTGACGAGCCTCTACTGCTCAATAAAGACGGTAAACTCGATACCGTCCCAAAGGTGTATAAAACATTCAATACGGTTAAATGGGCGGGCGTGTTTGTATTTGTAGGCTTATTACTACTTGAATGGCTCGTTGTCGAAAAGGGAAAGAAACTGAGGAGAATGAGCAGAATATTCTTGTACGCCGGCGTCTCTTACATGATTTATTGGGGAATTTTGGTCGTTGCTCAAGGCAAGCTTGCGCCGGTGCTCCAGAAGAACGTATCTGCAGAATACGACACAACTGGGCTCATTACCGCAATATTAAAGGCGGTAAATGGGTTATTCTCTGCGTACTTTTTGAGCTTTGCACTCGGCTGTTTTGCTATAACAGTTATGTTGTATGCCATCAGGCATTATCGTGACGGAGATGTATTGAAGACACAACCAGAAAATACAGGGAAGAAAAATCTCAAGAAAGCATAATACCAATGTCAATGAAGCATTTTTATGTTGGCGTGAAGGCGGTTATACGGACTTCTAATGGCGTGCTTGTATTGCGACATGATAGCGGATACTGGGACATGCCTGGGGGGAGAATTGATGATGATGAGTCCTTTGAGGATGCGCTCGAACGTGAAATTGGAGAAGAGTTGCCGGGTAGCATCGTAGAATCTATTGGATCTGTCGTAGGAGGGTATCGACTTGATAAGGATATAGAGCCAAATGTCGGTCTTGTGCTCGTATATTTTAATGCGGTCGTACGGCTCCCAGATACTATCAAGTTGAGCGACGAGCATGAATCATATTACTGGATACCCGATGAGCAGCACATACCAGATGAAATGTACCCAAAAATGAAAGCCGTAGTAAAGCAAGCTTTATCCGAAAAAGTATTGCAATAATGCTTATACTGTGATATAATATAAGCACTATGGAGTTAGCATCCAAATTCCGATGGCTTATCGTCGTCTTTGTGCTATTGTTTGTTCTTATCTTTCTCGGATGGGGCATTTCTTCAATTGCGCGGAGCGTCTTTAACCGAAGCTCGACTAATGATACGGCTGTTGATGTCACGTCGAATCAAAAGCTCGATGATGTACGTGTTGCACGTTATATCGTTGATGGACCTGTCGTCGCAAGCGAACTACATCGTAGTTATAGCATCGAGATTACAAGTAATGTTGCAATCATGAAAGTTTATTCAGACTACGGTCAGAAGATAGTTGCTGAGAAGAGTTATAAGAACAATACAGAAGCATTTAATACGTTTATAAAATCACTCGAAGAAGCAAATGCTGCCACGCGATACGTGGGTACTGATGAAGATGATGATAGCGCCGAACAAGGGGTATGTCCCGAAGGTCGTCGGTATATACTTGAGCTAGGGAACGATATTCGACGCTGGACTACATCGTGTGATCGAAAAGAGGGAACAGCTGCAGGCAAGATGACCACGATGCGGAAATTGTTTGCAAAACAGATACCAGATTTTGATGAGTTGGTTAAAGATACCACGCTGAACCGTCAATAAGATTCTTATACTAAGCGGTATACTGGCATTATGATAAAAGCCATATTGTTTGATTGTTTTGGGGTGCTATATCCAGATACGTATTGGACGATGGCGCATGAATTTCTGGGTGAAGACATTGGGCAACACGAGCAAGACTTGCATGATCTCGTAAGAGCAGTCGATCTTGGGCATATAACCCGAGAAGAGCTTTGGAATCAGTTCGCGATGCTTGTTGGGGTAAGGAGCGACACTGTTTATACAAGACTCGAACAATTTGGGGGGCTAGATAAACGTTTGCTTGAATTTATCGAAAATAGAAAAACAAATTACAAGTTTGGGATGATATCGAATGTTGGCAGGGGATTTTTAGAACGAATGTTTACCGATAAACCTGCTGAATACTATTTTGATACGATTGTTTTGAGTAGTGACGTTCATCTTGTAAAACCCGACCGACGTATCTATGAACTAGCAGCGGAGCGCCTACACGTAACAATAGATGAATGTGTCTTTATCGATGATATTGAACAAAATGTGCAAGGGGCTGTAGTGGCGGGTATGCAAGGTATACACTACCGCTCATACGACCGATTTATTAAGGATATTCAAGAACTGTTAGGTTAATAGCCAATGTGAATGACGAGTCGTTTATCGAGCATACAGGATTCGATAATCTCGGCGGTATCCATACGGAAACGGTGCGCGTGAGCAGCACCAGGGACCTGCACAAGGTAGTGGGTACGGCTGGCTCTGACGGTAATCTCAATACCATAACGGTCCTTCGCAAAGCGCTTTAGCGCTTCGATCTGAGGAGGTTGTTTGGGTTGTCTGCCTTTTAGCATGTCGTCGAGCGATTGCATAGGTATGAGTATGAAGTAGGAAACAAGAAATATGAAATATGAAATAAGGATTAGGGTCCGCCAGCTGGCGGAATGAAATATGAAAAAAGGAATAGGAAAAACGGTTCGAATAACAAAAACAGTCGACAATAGGGACAGGCCAAAACTGATAATTTTGAATGGGTGCCCGGGGGTAGGGAAGTCGACGCTCTCTAAGAAATATGTTGATAACCACCCCATGGCTTTGAACCTCGATATAGATACAATCTGGTTCATGATGGGGCGGTGGCAAGAGTCGAGGCCAAAATCGCACGAACAAAAGATGAGGCTTGCATATGTTTTAGCGAATGAGCATCTGCGTTGTGGGTATGATGTAGTAATTGCGCAACATCTTGAAAATACATCGTATCTCGAAACTTTCAGTAAGATTGCAAAAAAACAACATGCGTATTTTATCGAAATTTGTCTAAAAAATAGCGCTGATGTGGCTGTGAAACGATTTATAGAACGTGGCAAAGCGTCAGGGCACCGGAATGGGTTCAGACCTGGTGGAATAGTTGATACCGAAGGTCGAGAATCAAAAATTCTGCAGATGCATAAACAAGTAGAGCGGGTGACAAGATCTCGTGCTAACACACATGTTATCGAAGTAGAACATGGGAAAATAGAAGAGACCTACCAAGCTATAATGAGCAGAGTAACAAGAGAGTAATACATGCCAGAGCTACCCGAAGTTGAGACGGTACGAAGAGGACTTGAGCGCCTTATCGTGGGGAAGACTATTACAAACGTCGAACACGATTGGCCGAAAAGTTTCCCAAATGCGCCTACCGACGTTAAGCAATTTTTAGAGGGCGCAAAAATAGTTTCGGTTCGGAGGCGGGCAAAAGTGCTCTTGATAGAACTGGATAGTTCGTATAGTTTGGTTATACACCTTAAAATGACTGGCCAGCTGGTGTTTGTTGCCAACTCGAAATATGAAAAAAGAAATATGAAAAATGGAATAGGGAGCCTAGAAGAAAGCGAATCATTAGCTGAATTGCGGTTTGGGGCGGGCCATCCGAATGACTCCCTCATTGGCGAGTTGCCCGATCGTTCGACACGGGTTATCTTCACCTTCATCGATGGTTCACATCTATATTTTAATGACCAACGTAAATTTGGGTGGATACGGTTGTTGCCAACGGTGCAGGTACCTGAGATAGACTTCTTTCAGAAAGTTGGGCCTGAACCGCTCGCTGATGATTTCTTGTCACGTGATTTCATCGCCCGCATTCGAAGACGTGCGAATACTTCTATCAAAGCTACGCTGCTTGACCAAACGGTCATCGCAGGGGTGGGTAATATCTACGCCGATGAAAGCTTGTGGGGCGCACGGATACATCCAGCAAGCAAGGTATTGGATATATCAGACGAGCAGTTAGAGATTTTATATTCTGAATTAAGGTATGTCTTGAACCTATCAATTGAAAAAGGCGGCAGTACCGATAGAAATTATGTGAATGCGGAGGGGAAGCGGGGCAATTATATCGATTTTGCACGGGTGTTTCGTCGCGAGAACCTTCCATGTCCACGCTGTCAGACAACCATCGAAAAATCTCGGGTAGCAGGCAGAGGAACACATATCTGTCCGGATTGCCAAAAACTGTAACAAACAAAATACATTGCGCTAAGAAATGTAATTACGATGAAATATGTAAAAAGGAAAATGAAATAAGGGGGCGTAGGCTACACTGGTGGTATGATTCGGACGCTAACAGGTAAAAATACATACAAATTGAGGGCATTTCTAAAAGAGATAACGGCTCGCTATGTTCAAGAAGTCGGTGAGCTGGGCATTGAACGCCTCGATGCGTCAGAAGTTGATGTGGACACCATTCTGCAGGCGGTACAGAGCCTGCCGTTTTTGGTCGATAAAAAGCTCGTCATCATTACAAGTATCAGCCAGAACGGTGCACTCCTTGAGCGTCTTGAAGAGCTTGTTGATCGCACTGCGGAACAAGTCGAGGTGTTATTAATTGACCCTGCATTAGATAAACGTAAGTCAAGTTATAAAATACTCCAGAAGCAAACAGATGTGCATGATTTTGTCGAGTCGAACGTTCGGGATTTGCCTGCTTGGGTCATAGAATACTGTGCTGAACAAGGTGGTGTTATTTCGCGAGCTGATGCGAATTATCTGGTTGAGCGTACTGGGCCAAACCAAGATATGCTTGCACGTGAGCTTGAGAAACTGGTTTTATTCGAACCAAAAGTTGAGCGTAGAACGATTGAACTTATGACTGATAGAACACTCCAGAGTACCATCTTTGAACTACTTGATGCCGCTTTTGCCGGCAATCGTGAACGCGCCATTACTTTGTATAGGGAACAGCGTGATTCACGAATTGAACCGCAATATATTCTTGCCATGTTAGTATGGCAACTTCATGGTCTTGCGCTTGCAACGTATGCGCCTGACACACAAGAGCGTACATTGGTTGAAGCAGGACTATCACCATATTCAGCAAAAAAAGTGAGTAGACTTGCTCAGTCGTTGTCGAAGCAAGGTGTAAAGCAGATGATTGTAGCTATTACCGAACTTGATTTACAAATAAAAACCAGCGCCGATGCCGACGCTGGTATTGAGCTGTTCTTGCTCAGCCTGTAGTTATTTTTTTGCTGCTGGTTTCTTCGCAGGGGTTTTCTTTGTTGCAGGTTTCTTGGCTACTGGTTTTGTAGCTTTCTTAGCTGGTGCTGGCTTTGCTACTTTTGCTGGCTTGCTAGCAACCGTTCGTTTACCACCATTTGCGGCTTTTGCAGCAGTGTTAAGCTGGCTCTTTTTGCGGGCAGCTTTGTTCTTGCTCATTACACCTTTTTTCACTGCTGTATCGATAGCTTTTTGGGCGGCACTTTGGTTTTCTTCAATCTTTTTCCCAGATTTTAGTGCTGCTTGAAAAGCCTTGATGGTAGCTCGGAGGGTGCGCTTTGTACGTGCGTTCTGGATACTCTTTGCTTCGGCAACTTTAACGCGCTTTTTAGCTGATTTAATGATTGGCATAAATTTGATTGCTCCTTGTCCTGTGGATAAGTACCACGGACGCATTACATTTAAATTGTATTTCAGGCAATTATACCGAAGATATGGCAAGAAGTAAAGGCGATGACTCCGTAGCTCGTTCTTACCTTACAAAAAACTAGACAATGGTGCAAAAAACATGGTACGATTATTACCGTAAGCGTAAAAAATCAAAAAACATATGCAAAACCCAGCCCTTGACCAAGTTACCAAAGCGTTGAAGGAAGCCAATAATGTATTGGTGACGGTTAAGAACGGTCCTACGGTCGATGAATTATCGGCAGCAATTGCGTTAACGCTTGTCCTGAACCATATGAATAAACACGCTATAACCGTGTTTAGTGGCAGGGTACCTTCTATGCTTGAATTCTTGCAACCTGAGATGGCTATTGATACAAATACTGATTCACTTCGTGATTTCATCATCGCACTTGATAAATCAAAAGCCGACAAACTCCGTTACAAAGTTGAGGATAACGTTGTTCGTATCTTCATTACTCCTTATAAGACATCAATAAGCGAAAAAGATCTAGAATTTAGTCAGGGTGATTTTAATGTTGATGTCGTTGTCGGTCTCGGAGTGGTTTCAAAAGAGGATTTCGATCAAGCAGTAACAACACATGGACGTATTTTGCACGACGCTAAAGTTATTGCACTGACTAATCACAATAATGTAAGTCACATCGGCGCTATTAACTGGCAGGAATCACAGGCAAGTAGTATCTCAGAAATGGTTGCGCGTATTGTACAACTGCTGGGAGAAGATTTGATTGACCCTCAGGTTGCAACCGCACTTATGACGGGAATCGTTGCCGAAACAGACCGATTCCGCAATAACTTCACGACACCCGATGTAATGACATTGAGTGCTCGACTCATGAGTGCCGGTGCGAATCAGCAACTTATTGCTGAAAAGTTAGAAGAGCCTGTTAAAAAACCAGTTGAACAACTGGCCTACCAACCAGAGGTCCCAGAGGAGATTCCCGCATCGGTCTATAAGGAAGAAGCTGAGGACGGTTCACTCCGTATTGCACATGAAATGGCTACCATCGACGAAATGAATACTGGTGAGATGCCCGTAAGCCAACCGCTCGATACGCCACCAGAGCCACAACCAAGTGCGCAAGTTGATACCTACGATCCTTACGCTGTTGCTGAAGCTGCCACCTTTTCCAATGATTTCACGCAATCGAGTGTAGATAGCACAAACCATGCATCATATGTGGCGCCGACACAGGTACCGACATTATTTGCACAGGACGACAGTGATGCTAACAGCGTTGCATCACTCCTCGAAGACAGTCCGGGCGTACAAAGACAGCAGTTGTTGCCAAATGATAACTATGCTCATGAACCTGCGTTGTTAGATCCAGCGCGTAGAAAGGTGATACAACCAATACCTGATGGAGCCGATCACGGATCATATGGGCATCCATTCATTCCTCCTGCGGACATGAGCCGACCGGTTCAACCGATGTCAATGCCAGCTCCAATGCCAACCCCATCGCCTTCGCCTGCGCCAGCGCCACTCGAAACGCCTGCGACTGAGGCAGCTACACTGCCACCAATGCCAACGTCTCAGCCTCAACAATCATCTGTTACTGACAATATGCCACCTGTAGTGCCAATGCCTGATCTGCCATCGATGCCACCGCAACCAGCAACTACAAATGGGGCGTCACAAACGTTGTCTGATCTCGAGCGTTCTGTTCATAGCCCGCACACACAACAAATGGATGATTTCTTAGGAACTACGAGACAACCTGCAGTGCAAGATGCGCAGACGGAACCAGACAAACAAGAACAAAAAGAAGAAGAGAAAAAGGAAGAAGAGAAGCCCGAGCAACTCGTCGAAGTTCCTCAGCCGGCTCCGAAAGTTGTGAACCCAAGTGCGCCACCAGAGGTACCACCGCCACTTATGCCTGCGCCAACTCAACCGCAATTTTTTGACGCGGATGGAAACAACAGTAATCCTTTCTTGAACCCAAGCTGATACAATACCGGACATGAACGGAATACTACTCGTAGATAAGCCTAAGGGTTGGACGAGTTTTGACGTGGTGAATTATGTTCGTGGTATGGTGGCGCGTATAGAAGGCAAAAAGCCACGAAATGTGAAAGTAGGGCATACGGGCACGCTCGATCCAGCTGCTACAGGGTTGCTTGTACTCTGTGTCGGCAAAGCAACAAAACAGGTACCATTGCTCATCAAGCAGGACAAAACCTATGAAGTTGAACTAACACTAGGCAAAACGAGTACCACGCAAGACCAAGAAGGCGAAATTATAGAAGTTTCAACGAATCAGCCGCTCGAAAATGAGGTGCATAAGGTAGTTACATCTTTTGTGGGAACGAGTCAGCAGGTACCTCCGGCATTTAGTGCGCTGAAAATCGGGGGTAAACGCGCGTATGATTTAGCGCGAGCAGGAAAAGAAGTCGTCTTAGAGCCTCGCACAATCAGTATCGACTGGATACATGACATCTCATATGCATACCCGACAGTCCATTTTACGGCACGAGTGGGTAGCGGAACATATATACGTGCACTGGCTCGAGATATAGGCGAAAAGCTAGGCTGTGGGGCGTATATGAGCGAATTGAGACGCACAGAAATAGGGACTGAAAATGTGGTTCAAGCGTATGCAGTTTCATCACTTACAGAGGAACTCTTCCAAAAAATACTTGTCTGAACAGAGAAGACGTGCTATAGTATCGGCTAACGATGACTGAAATGAAAGAAAAAAGCACGGCGAAACGTGCGACATCAACCGATGTCGGATCACCTGAAGCGCAAGTGAGCGCGATGACCGCACGTATCAATGAATTGACCGACCATCTGAAAGTGAATAAAAAAGATCACATGGCCCGCCGTGGTCTGTTGAGCTTAGTTGGAAAACGAAAGAAGCTTTTGAAATATCTTGCACAAAAAGATAGTGCAGCTTATCTCGCGCTCATTAAAAAACTCGGTCTTCGTCGCTAAAACAGCGTTCTTTGCGCCTTTTTACTGTGATTCTCCCTTGTCGTGTGTTCATACGTCTCGGTCCGATTCTCGCAAAAATACACAAATAACATCTGTTTGTAGACGCCGAAATAAAAAACATTAATTTCTTGTGACGCGTACGGATAAAAGTATCTGTGCGGGCTAGAAGAAAAATAATCTTGGCTAAAAGACATCGGTAGTAGAGCACAGTTTGCGAGGGTATACACGCAACTGAACCCTGTTACCGAACAGCCAAAGAAAAGGATTAACAATGGAATCATCCATCATCAACCCATACGGGAAACAAGTGATGAGCGTATCAACCGAATTATGCGGTAAGACGCTTACACTTGAAGTGAACCGTGTTGGATTCCGAAGCACTGCCTCAGTATTGGCGCGCTACGGTGATACCGTCGTACTTGGTACGGCAATGGTGTCGAATAAGTCTGTAAGTGGGCTTGATTACTTCCCATTAAGTATTGATTACGAAGAGAAGTTCTATGCTGCTGGCAAAATAAGTGGATCTCGATTTATAAAGCGCGAAGGTCGCCCGAGTGAAGAAGCAATTTTGATTGGGCGTATTATTGACCGACCTATTCGACCACTGTGGCCAAAAGGATACCGGCAAGAAGTTCAAGGTGTTGCAACTGTTTTAAGTACTGACCCAGCCTTTCGACCAGACATGATTGCTATGATAGCGATGAGTGCGGCATTTATGCTGACTGGAGCGCCGTTTGACGGTCCTGTTGCTGGTTTACGTGTTGGTATCGACGAGTCAGGTGCTTTCAAAGCATTTATGAGTGCAGAAGAGTATGACAAGAGCACATTGGATCTCGTGGTTGCGGGAACTGAAGCAGGAATCATGATGGTTGAAGCTGGTGCGACTGAAGTTACCGAAGAGCAAGTAATCGCCGCTATGCAGTTTGCCCATGAGCAAATGCAACCGGCAATTCAACTGCAGCAAGCGTTGGCAGAAAAAGTTGGTGTAACACCACTTGAATATGAACTTGTAAAACCAAATGAGCAAATTCAGAAAGCTGTTGATGCTTGGACTGCTGGAAAACTCGGTGCGAATATCCGTGCTGCATATCCGAAACGAAATCAACTTGTTGATGCGCTACGAGAAGAAATGCATGCACACTTTGAAGCAGAGCTCGGTGAAGAAGCATATGCCGAAGTACGAGGTGAATACGCTGAAGCCTTCCAGATGAGCGTACATGCTGACGTGCGAGCCGGCATCGTAGCAGAACAAGTTCGACCTGACGGCCGTAAGATGACCGATATCCGTACGCTTTCGAGCGAAACAGGTTTACTGCCACGAGCGCACGGTTCGAGCATCTTTACGCGTGGTATGACACAGGCGATGAATATCGTGACGCTTGCGCCACTCAGTTATGCGCAAATTGTCGATACGATGGAGCGCGACATGGAGCGTCGTTATATGCACCACTACAATGCGCCAGGCTGGACAGTTGGTGAAGTCAAGCGACTCGGAAGCCCAGGACGACGTGAGATTGGTCATGGTTATCTTGCAGAACGTGCAATCTTACCTATGCTTCCTGATGAAGCGGAATTTCCATATGCGATTCGAAGCGTCACTGAAATTATGAGTCAAAATGGATCGACCTCTATGGCGGCAACGTGTAGTTCATGTATGGCATTGATGGACGCAGGTGTACCACTCAAGCGACCAGTATCCGGTATCGCGATGGGTCTTATGATGGATGGAAATACGCCTTACGTACTAAGTGATATTGCTGATGCCGAAGATTTTGCTGGTGATATGGACTTTAAGGTGACGGGTACCGAGAATGGTATTACCGCGCTACAGATGGATATGAAGGTTCACGGACTTCCAACGGAAGTCTTGGCAAAAGCACTTGAGCAGGGTAAACAAGGTCGTGCTGAAATTTTGCGCCATATGTTAAGCACCATTTCATCACCGAAAGCGGAACTTAGCCCTTATGCACCACGTGTCGAGAGCATTAAGATTAATCCTGATAAGATTCGTGAAGTGATCGGGAAGGGTGGCGAGACGATTCAGAAGATCACGGCGGAAACAGGTACTGAAATCGATATCAAAGATGACGGTACGGTGATGATTGCGAGCCCGGACAAAGAGAAGATTGATGCTGCCATGCAATGGATTCGCGACATTACTCAGGAGCCAGAAGTTGGCACTATCTACAAAGATAAGCCAGTCGTGAGCGTCATGGACTTTGGTGCATTCGTACAGATTTTGCCAGGCAAAGACGGACTCGTGCATGTCAGTGAGATGAGCGAAGAGCGCGTTGCCAAGCCAAGCGATGTAGTGAAAGAGGGCGATAAAGTGACGGTCAAGTTGGTCGCTATCGACGACCGAGGACGACTGCAGTTGAGTATGAAAGCAGCAGCACGGGAACTGAACAAGTAATAAGGAGCAAAAGGGTGGCACAAGAGGTTCGACGAATTCAATTGAATACGAAGCAAACAGTACTCGCAATAGCGGTATGTGTGACTATCGTTTATGTTTCGGCAAGTTGGGCAATAAATAGTGGTAAGCTTGTGCCATACTTTCTCGCTTTTATCTCTGCATACTACCTTGTTTATTTCATTATCGAACTAGTGAAGAAAAAAATTCATCATGACAAAAGAAGCAACACTCGATCAGCTAAAAAAGCACATTGAAGATGCTCGGGTTTGTCCCGAGCTTGCCGACCAGGCAACGCAACTCGTGTTCGGTTCTGGCAATCCAGATGCTGAGGTTGTTTTTATCGGCGAAGCGCCAGGCAAACAAGAAGATTTGACCGGAGAACCGTTTGTGGGGGCTGCAGGGAAGTTCCTCAATGAGATGCTTGCATCGGTCGGCATGAAACGAGATGATATCTATATCACCAATATCGTCAAGTATCGTCCACCGAACAACAGAGATCCGTTGCCTGAAGAGAAGAGTATCTTTTGGCCTTATCTGCTAAAGCAACTCGCCATTATCAACCCGAAAATTATCGTGACCCTTGGTCGCCATAGTGGGCAAGCCTTTATAAAAGACTTGCGCATAAGTGCCGATCATGGCCAGCCAAAACGGATGAAGGTGAGATTCACAGATATCAACCCAGATGGCGAACGTGATGATGGAGTGCAAGGCGATAACGAGAAGCGCACCGAGCCGTATGGAAATACGGTGACGGGAGCATCGCAGTTATTAACGCAGCAATCCGCATCAAATCTCGACAGTGCGACCAGCATTGCTGGGCGGCAGGTCGAGATGACGTTGGTCATCTTGCCGCTTTATCATCCAGCGGCGGCTTTATACGACGGAAGTCTGCGGACGACTTTGATAGAAGATTTCCAGTCAGTCCCAACATTATTACAAGAAACGAAAAAGGAGTTATCCAAATAATGAACCAACAGAAACAATTTAAAGGTAAACCACCACGACCTCAGCAACAAGGTCAACAGGGAAAACCACAAGGTATCCCATCAAAACCACGACCAAAAACCACCGATCAAGCTCGTAGTGCATCACGGGGAGAAGCCATCCGGGCGCAACGACGTAGTCACGACGATGCTGCTCGTATGATAGAACAATATAATCTTGCTGATAGTGCACCAGACGTGAAACAGATGCGACGTGCAAATCAGATAGATGAAAGCCCTCGACTGAAAATCATCGGTCTCGGAGGCATGGACGGCGGTGGATCAAAGAATATGATGCTCGTCGAATATAAAGACGATGCAATTGTTATCGACGCGGGAAGCGACCTCGGAGTCGATTTGCCAGGTATCAACTACGGCATTTGCGATATTAGCTATCTTGAAGCTATTAAAGACAAAGTGAAAGCCTATGTAATTACTCACGGACACTTGGACCACATTGGTGGGTTGCCACACATTGTGCCACGTGTTCCTGCGCCTGTGTATGGGAGTCGCTTTACGGTCGGTCGGGTTGAAGAAATTTTCCAGAATTTTGGCTTACCAATGCCAGAAGGATTTAATCTACAGACCGTTATTATGAACGAACAGAACCATGAAAAACTTAAAGTCGGTTCGTTCTTTATCGAACTTGTCGGTGTCACACACTCTATCCCAGGGAGCACCTGTGTGGTTGTCGATACGCCTGTCGGTCGCATCGTGAATACCGGCGATTTCCGTTTAGACCCGAACCCGCTCGATCATGAAAAAACCGATACTGAACGATTGCTCGAATTGGGTCGAGAAGGCGTGCTCGCTCTATTAAGCGAAAGTACCACCACCGAACGACCTGGTCGAACACCGAGTGAAAGTACGATTGAACAAAGTTACATCGATGTGATGAGCAAAGCGCCAGGGCGTGTATTTGTCGCCGTGTTCTCAACGAACGTCAACCGTATCCAGATGATTGTGAATGCTGCCGTGCACCACAATCGTAAAATTGCACTCGATGGTCGCAGTATGATGAGTACGCTTGAAATGGCAGTGCGCAATGGTTTCATGAAGATTCCAAAAGGTACCTTTGTACCAATTGCCAGTGTCCCTAATTTGAAAGATAGTGAAGTTATCGTAGTATGTACCGGTTCACAAGGTGAGCCTAACTCTGCTTTGCAACGTATGGCAGAGGGTCAGCACAAACACGTAAAGTTGAAAGAGCAAGATACGGTCGTGCTATCAAGTACGCCCATTCCTGAAAGTGGCAACGATGCGCTCATTGGTCGAATGGTCGATGATTTGATGCGCAAGAATGTGCACGTGTATCGTCATGAAACCTACCAGCTCGACGGCTGTGGCCCATTACACGTTTCAGGGCACGCTAGCATCGAAGAATATCGCGATATGATTAACATGTTGCAACCAAAATTCTTCATCCCAATTTACGGTAGTTACCGAAGTAAGAAGCGTCATATCGACATCGCCATCGAAGAAGGTATCCCACGAGCGAATACGGTGAATGCTGAAAACGGTCATATTATTGCGCTCACACCTGAGCGCATGGAGATTGCGGGCGAAATTCCAACTGGCACTACATTGGTAGACCAAACAGGAGCTATTGTAAATAGCGTAGTCGTGAAAGATCGTTTGTTGCTAGCCGAAGAGGGACTTGTCACCGTCATTTTGACGCTCGATAAAAAGACAGGCCAGCTCATGACGAGCCCAGATATCATCAGTCGTGGATTCATCTACATGCGCGACAATGAAGAGCTTATGAACCTCTTCCGCGCAGAACTGAAGCGCGCCGTCTTGCAACGCTACAAACGAGTAGATCTTGACCGGTTTAAGGCTGAACTGAAAGATTACGTGACACACTTCCTTTACGAGCAAACACAGCGGAGCCCTATTGTCATTCCGGTCGTCAACATTATCGGTGGAAATAGCGGTGGTAGCACTAAGCCAAATGGAAACAACGGCAAGCAGGGCAAACCAGCACCTGAAAAGACTCCAGAGCAAATCGCAGCCGAACAACAGAAGCGATTTGCTGATATGCGTAAGGCGTTACTTGGACAAGATGCCCGAATTGACTAAGGAATAGCCTTTTAGGAGGGGAACATCCCCTCCTGACACGCGGGACACTGGCAGAGCCAGATGTTCCGGCTGTTCTCCCCTGAAATAGGTATAGATTCTTTACGGAGTAATCCGCCAATTGGCGGACGCAAAGAATCTATTATTTAAGGAATTAGCCACAAGGCTAACTTATTTGTATATTTGTTCCGATTCGCGGCATCGCACCGCAATATCATCCCCATGCTTAGCCTAGGGACATACTGCACATCGGCTATTCTCCCCTGGATAAGGTATAGATTTCTAGAGCTATGAATCCAATCGTAGTCTATTATTTTTGCTGACAGAATAAGTATTTTATTTTTACACTCATGGTTAAACTTGAGCATAAGACTATAATGGAAGTTTATGAGCAAAAATGCTGAAAAAGCTTACTTTGGTAATGAAGTTGATTTGAGATTGTTTGAACACGATCTAATGGATTATTCTTGGCGGACTGGTTTTAATGTAGTACCCACAAATGAACTCATGGATGCCTATGGAGAGAATCCGGAGCAATCGGTCGACCAAGCGGTAGCAACTTTATTGCAATTTGCTGGATGTGTCGTAAATTTTGTTGATATAAGCCGTAAAGTTCGCTCTTATGGTAATAGACACTATGAGTATCCACTTGAAAAGTACATGTTAGGTTTTAATGACCATTTTGGTGGGTCAGAAAGCTATTATAAGATTTTACTCAATCAGTCACCTGATGGTGATAAAGCTTCTTATGTACTTCTTTCACCGCCACTTGAAGATGGCTCACCTAGTAATATGACTTTTCATCGATGTGATTTTACCTTTTTGTCACGGGAGCCTAGCCCAGCGCGTTTTACTGAAGAACTACGCTATGGTCCGTTTGTACCAAATCCGTTAAAAACCCATCACACAAGAAACCATTGGGATATGAAATACTATGTTACTGATTATAATTATTATCTTTTCGGATTGCCAAACGCAAAGCAGGCGTTTTTTAAACGTTTTGAAGACATTGGTTTTGAATTTTCTAAGGAGC